>Ga0194134_10000016_pt1 | contig 267926 bp, 207 predicted proteins | sample TA2KigOff0mmetaG_FD_148602 | JGI IMG/M metagenome (GOLD analysis project Ga0194134, IMG submission 148602) | Freshwater microbial communities from Lake Tanganyika, Tanzania - TA2015056 Kigoma Offshore 0m | ecosystem: Environmental > Aquatic > Freshwater > Lake | place: Tanzania: Lake...
CCGTCGCGCCAAACTGAAGATCCATTACGGGAAGCTGCCTGATGGCAAGCCGTATTGGTTCGGCAAGCTCAACGACCAGGCAGCCATCATCCGTATCTTTGCCGCCGGGCAGGCCACCGAGTGTGCCAAGGAATTGCTGCTGTTGGCCGACGGCATGCGGGGTTGCGTGAACTCCAGCCCGTTCTCGCCAGACTTCTTCGATACGCAACCTGAGTGGGATGCGTTCACCGCGCAACTGAACGAAGAATTTGGGGCCTGAAAACCCTGGCAGTGTTGGTCTCGGGTACCACCAGATGCCCGAGACTAGGCCAGCCCATGAACGGTCTGAACCAATCCCTTGGACCTGAACACCAGACGGTTGTTGCTGGCCACATGGATCACCAACGACGATTTCCGGACCGACCTGAGGGCGGGTGCCAAGGTCGAGTATCCAGGCGGTGGTCGGCTTACCCGCCATGAGCACAAGGCGGGCATCCGACGATTAATGCCTGCATGCCTTGGCCTGCTGCCAATGGCGTTTGAGCCAGGAAAGCGCCGCCTTCAACTCAGCGGTGGATACCTTCACCATGGAGATAACTCCTGGTAAACCAGTCGGGGCAATAGATTGTTTCAGAGTCCCCACCCAATTTCGACCAAAGGCGGCGCAGAATCTGCCGCGCTCGCCACGAACCATCACCTCAGTTGGCTCTTCGGAGGTGGGACCGACATCCCCAAGTCTGCCAAAACCAGCAGCCTCGCCACGACCAAAGTCACCCGTCAGTAGTTCAGAACAGCATTTCCATCGAGGGTTAAAAGCGTGAGAAGCTTGGGATGCAGAAACAACTTTTCCCTACCCGCAGCCTGTTCCCTCAGTACGCCAATTTCCACCAGTTGCTTGAGGTATCGCGACGCGGCTTGACGCTCGCAGATCTTCGCCTCCACCAGGTTCTGAATCCGGCAGTAGGGCATCTCGAAGATGAGATGAACCAACTCGAGGCTGTAAATTTTCGATGCCTTCGCCTTCATATGCTCGGCCGTTATCGCGGTCAGCTTCCGGATGGCTGCAATCTTCGCACTAGTCCAATGTGCTGTTTCTTCGACGCCGCGAAGCATGTACACCACCCATTCCTCCCAGGCATCGTGCGAAGTGACCTTGCGAAGTAGGCGGTAGTAGTCCGCCTTGTTCTGAATGATGAACCGGCTGAGGTACAGGATCGGCAGCGTGAGCAGTCTCTCCTGAATGAGGAAAAGCCCGTTAAGCACCCGGCCCGTGCGGCCGTTGCCGTCGGTGAAGGGGTGAATCGCCTCGAACTGGTAATGGCCAACGCTCATTCGAATCAGCGGATCGAGATCACGGGTCTCATGCAGGAACTTCTCCCAGTTGGCCAGCAACTTCCGAAGACGATCTCCCCCGACTGGAGGCGTATAAATGATTTCCTCACCACGGGCGAGGGCCGTGCCCGGCACTTGGCGAACCCGCATCTCCGTGCCTTTGATGATGCTGCAGACCTGTTCGGCGGTGCGTGTGCTCAGAGGCCGCTGGGTCATTTCGCGAAACGCCTCCAGCAGGGCGTGGCTGTAACGCAACGCCTCCTTGGTGGCAGGGTCGGCGTGATCGTCCGTATTCCGGAATTGGAAGAGCCGGTCCGTTGTGGTGACGATGTTCTCGATTTCCGAACTGGCCTGCGCTTCAAGCAACGGAAGCGTGTTGATCAGCATCCCTTGATTCGGGATCAACTCCGCGGCCTGTTTCAATTCCGCGACGGCAGCCCGCGCCGTGATGCATTGTTTCAGGATGGCCTTCGTTTCCAAGTCCGCTGTTGGCGGCAACAAAGGCAACCCGTTGTACGGAACCTCGGGGTTCCACTGATTCGGGAGCTTCGGAAGTGGCTTGGCCGATCTGGACATGCCACGAGCATATGTCGCTCAAAACGACATATCAATGCGACATGTCGCAAAATGGTGATTTCTGCGACATGTCGCATCAGTCGTTTCGTTCGTGGCGACACGACGACTGAGAGGCTCGAACAGAAAAACTTTCTACGGACATGGCATGGCCACGGCATGCCAATTCGACCACCAGAACACCCTTCTCCACTGAAACCCCATTCCCAACAAGGAGAGAGCCATGATGCACGAACATCCCAGGGGCCGCCGATTCACTCTTGAAACGTTCAAACTCTATCGCCGAATGGAGCACCTTGAGCCATGGGTGCACCTAGCCAATGAATCAATTGCCAAGATCGGCCAAGCTGGCATCCTGAACAACCACCTGCTGATCGGCCCTCCGATGATTTTTGCCAGCAACCAGAAAGCCAGGCCTGGTTGCCAGCATCGCAAATTCTCCCGCAGCGCCTTGGATACCAGTTTTGGCCTCGGTATGGCCACGACGTTTTTGGACATCACTCCCCTTCCCCGGCCCAGTGAGGCATGGACGGTGGATCCCGTTAGCATCGATGACGGCCTCCGGTTTAATCCCTTTGAACGATGCCATGTGATGGAAAGGCTGGTTCTTATCCAGCGGGTGGTCCCACACCTGAGGCATGCCACAGACGTATTGCTGCTGTTGGCAAGGCACGCAAGCCTAGGCTTCTGGCACCACCAAGCCTTCATGCCTGCCATTGAGAACACTGACGCCTCCGTCATCTCAATCACTTGGCGCAAAGCGATTGATGACCTCGAAGCGGCCTTGGCGATCATGCTTGGCGGAACGGAAAGCGCCTAAGGGATAAGCGCACCTGGCACAGGCAGGGAAAATCCACATTCGATGCAAAGTTTTGGCCGGGTGGAGCCATCTGCCCGGTCGAACATCGCGCCTGAAATTTCAATCGATGCAGAACATGCGAGAAACTCGGGGAAAAGCAAAGGCTGTCATTTTTCGTGCGCATCATTTTGCGCAACATCCCACACGCTTATTTCAACAAGTCCTTATTCTAAAACAACTTATGGCTTTTTTCTTTAGGTCTCCGGAGCCGAAGGTTACAGGTTCGAATCCTGTCGGGTGTAGTCCCCAAAGCAGCGAAAACAAAGCCTAAACACCTTACAAAACAAGCACTTGCGAATTAAATTAAAATCGACACCAATCTATTGATATCAGCATTCCGAATGAGGGCAATGTTCCCGGTGGCTACAGTTGCGCAAGCTCTTCTTCGCCAAGAATGGGCCTACCAGCCCGTTTAGTCCGCTATCAGGAATCTGCCGGTACCACTCCCCCTAAAAAATGACATCTCATTGACAAATCTCGGGTTAACCGAGGTTTGTCAGATACATCGGCAGTCGCATCCCCTAATGCCTCACCTGGAACTCACAGTAGGGAATGCTTATCGAAAAAACTGCTGGCCTCGTCCCATTCTCTAGCTACCAATTCCAATGCGCCGAATAACAATTGCTTTGAAACCAAAACTCATGAAGTTCACACCGACAGAGGTTGACCCGGCATTGAGGGCAATGTAAAATCGATAGATTAATATGTCAGAAGACTTGTTTTTGGCTTGCGTGTCATAATGGTGTTTCAGGATGCGTACCCACGCCATCAAGTCTTCCCTGATCATTGTCTGTGTCGCGGTTGGCATCGCATACTGGCTTTCCGCCGCGTTGGCCGAGGAGTCGCGTGGCGTGCTGGATGCCGCCAGGGAAAAGGGCCGCAGCCAATCCAGATACCTGAAAGAAACGAAGCCAGCCCCCTCCACTGGTGAAGAGGTCCCCAAGGCGGACATCATTCGATACCGGAAATCAGTGGAACCAATCCTGACGAGGAGCTGCGTGGCCTGCCATGGCCCCAAGAAGGCCAATGGCGGCTTCCGGATCGACCGATTAAACCCCGACATGCTCAGCGGGCCCGATGCCGAAAGATGGCGGGATGTGCATGGCGTGTTGAGCAAAGCGGAAATGCCGCCAGAAAACGAGCCGGCTTACGCGCTTAGCGAGGCCGAACGGGGTTTGGTTGCCGACTGGCTTGGCGAAGAGCTGAACAAGGCGTCCCTCGCCCGCCGCAACAGCAGGGAGCAATCATCCTTCAGGCGGTTGACCAAATATGAATATGACCACGCCCTTCAGGATATCCTCGGGCTCTCCTATTCTCTGACAGGCAAGCTGCCGCCGGAAACCACCACCGAGGACGGCTTCCAGAACAGCTCGGAACTGCTCCAGATAACCGGCTTTCAGTTTGCCATGTATCGGGAGATCGCCCTGAAGGCTCTAAAGCGGGTCACTGTTAGCGGCGAGCGCCCCAAGGCGGTCACCTACTCCCTATCGATGCGAAAGGAGTTCGATCGCGCCCCGAAGAACGCCAAGACCTTTGAGCCGGGGGAAGGGAACGCTCCCAAATTCAAGAACCAAAAGTACCTCCTGAATCGGGAAACTGGCAGAGGGGTGTACTATTTCCCCGATAAAGCCCTCCCTAATAGCGATGCGGTGGTGGGAGAGTTTCCGCCTGCCTCACCCGTGGTGCTGGTACTTCCCGGCGGGGACGAACTGAAACTGAACTTGGACCGGTTCCTGCCCGACGAGGGGATGATGCGCGTCCGCATCCGGGCTGGTCGTTCGACGATGAACCCGGACGAATACGCCGGTTTGAGCCTTTTGCTGAGCGCCCACACCAGTAACAACGCCGAATTCAAGCAGGTCATCAGTCAGCGGGATATTCCGGTCACGGCACCTTCCAATAAGCCTGAATACATCGATTTCCTTATTCCGCTGGCTGATATTCAGCGCAATCCGTTCCGGAAACTGGACACCACATTCCCTCGCCGGGACGAATTCCTGCACATACGCAACAACTCCAATTCGACCGGGGGCCAGGACCGGCTCAATTTGCTGATCGACCAGATCGAGGTCACGGCCCCGTTTTACGAGCATTGGCCGCCGAAAACGCACACCGCCATCTTTTTTGAAAGCAGCAAGAAAAGCGACGAGTCCGCGTATGGCCGCGAGGTGCTGGGGCGATTCCTGCGGCGGGTATGGCGTAGGCCGGTGGCGCCCGGGGAAACCGATCGTTTTATGGCCCTGTTTGAGAAGTACAGGCCGGAATTTTCCACCTTCGAGGATGCGATGGTTGAGGTGCTGGCGACAGCGCTTGCCTCGCCCGAGTTTCTTTACCTGACCCAACGGGCGCCATCCGTTGCAGCGAAAGACGCTGTCAGAATCAGCGAGTTGGAGCTGGCCAGCCGCATGGCCATTTTTTTGTGGTCGAGCGTGCCTGACGAGGAGCTGTTGGGGTTGGCCGAGCAGGGAAAACTGCGTGAGCCGAAAGTTTTGGCGAAACAGGTGGAGCGCATGCTGGGTGACCCGAAGGCGAGACGGTTCCCGGAGCATTTCGTGGGACAGTGGTTGGGCCTGGAGGGGCTGAACAGCGTGGCGCACCTGCCACAGGGCCCGCTCGGGGAAGCGATTCAGGAGGAACCGATCGCTTTTTTTGAGGAAGCACTCAACAACAATCGCAGCGTGATGGACTTCATCCATTCGGACTACGCTGTGGTCAACGAGCGACTGGCAGCGCATTACGAGATCGCGGGAGTGCGGGGTCCGCATTTCCGCAAGGTGCCTATCGGTAGCCAGGCGCATCGTGGTGGGCTGTTGACTGGCGCCGCGTTCCTGGCCATGAATTCCGATGGCAAGGATTCCAATCCCCTGAAGCGAGGCGTGTGGGTTTTGAAACGCATCCTCCACGACCCACCACCACCCCCACCGCCGGATGTCCCAAAAGTGGATCTGACGAATCCGGATATCCTCAAGATGTCACTGAAGGAGCGGTTGGCCGACCACCGCGACAAGGCGGCGTGCCGTTCGTGCCACTCGAGGATCGACCCGTGGGGGATTGCCTTCGAGAATTTCGATGCCCTGGGCGTCTTCCGGACGCAGGTCGACAAGAAACCCGTGGACGCCACCTCGGAACTGTTCAATCATAAGACGATCGCTGGGGTGGATGGCCTGAAGGCCTACCTGCTGGAGGAACGGCAGGACCAATTCGCCAAGGCGATGACGCACAAGCTGGCGGCCTATGCGCTGGGCAGGCCGATCACCTTCGGCGACCGTTCGGAGATAGAGAGCCTTACCGGGCAATTCCGCCGGGATGGTGACCGGCTTCGCGACTTGGTCCACCTGATCGTGGGCAGCCCTCTCTTCAACGCAAAGTGAGGCGGAAACAATCAAAAAGCATCGACACACCGAGCATGGGGGTGGATGTGGCTTGGGGGTCAGGGCACAGCTTCTCCTCACCGGGAACCGAAATATTGTCGTGGGTGAGCAAACAGGCGAGGAATAGACGATGAATAGCAAGACCCTTCCTTTGAACAGGCGAGCCTTTCTACGCGGCGCCGGAGTGTCGCTGGCGCTGCCGTGGTTTGAAACTTTCGCCGGGGCCGCCCCGGTCCCAAACGCGACCCCGAGGCGTTTTCTCAGCGTCTATCACCCGGATGGCGTGGGGATGCCGCTCAAGTCAGACCCGGCCTGGAGGGACTGGAGCTGGTTCCCCCGTGGCGGCGAGAAGGACTTTGAACTCACAAAGGTTCTCGATGTGCTGAGCCCGCTGCGCGATGAGATCACGATCTATTCGGGACTGTCTCATCCCTTCGCTAGGAATGTCCATGGCCATTCCAACGCGGACCAGTACCTGACGGGCGCGCCCATCGGCGATTCAGGGCCTTATCAGAACACGATCTCCCTCGACCAAGCCTATGCGGAGCACGCCGGGGAATTCACCCGTCACTCCTCACTGGTCCTGTCGACAAATGGAGGTGTTGGCGGCCCGCGTGGCGCGCAGACCCAGTCGTTCAATCGGGAAGGCCGACCGATCCCGGCAATGAACAAGCCGAAGGAAATCTTTGACTTGCTGTTCGTGAAGAATGGCAAGGAGGCGGCGGCGCGCCTTGCGCGAAGCAAGAGCGCTTTGGACCTGCTGATCGAGCACTCCCGGTCGTTGGCGCGCGAGCTCTCCAAAAAAGACCAGGAAACCCTGAGGCAGTACCTCGACGCGGTGCGCGACACCGAGTTGAAGCTGGCCAAAGCCCAGAAATGGATCGACACCCCGGTGCCCCAGGTTGATTCCCGCAACCTCAGGCTGGATGCCGAACCCAAGGAGGCCAAACTCTACTTCCAGACGATGTATGAGTTGATCTACCTCGCCTTCTTGAGCGACTCGACACGCGTGGCCACATTCCAGTTGGGTCGGGAGAACGGCGAGGGACCGCACGACCTGCTATCACGCGCCGTGGGGCTTGGTCCGGCCCATGGACTCACCCATGAGGTGAAAAAGCCGAACGGATGGCGAAACCTCGGCACCTACAACCGGTACCAAGCCGAGGAATTCGGCCGCTTCGTTTCCAGGCTGAAGGAGACTCCCGAACCGAACGGCAAGGGAACCATGCTCGACAACACATTCGCCATGCATGGCTCGGCATCGAGCAGCTTCCACCTCTCCCGCAACTATCCGATCATTTCGGCGGGCGGCAAGAACCTTGGCTTCAACAACGGCAGGTATCTCAAGTTCGGCAAAGGCAACGAGGATAATCAAGCCGGGGCCGGTATCGACACCGATGTCGCCGGCTGGCAGGGAAAGATGCAAGTGGAGGAACTGCCGCTGGCGAAGCTGTTCGTCACCATCCTGCAACGGCTTGGCATGGAGACCGATTCCTTCGGTGGGCAAACCGGCACCCTGAGCCGGGTTTAGGTTCGATTCCAAATATATGAGTTGGACCGCTAATGCCGATAAGAAGGCATATTATTTATATTAATAAGAGCCTAGAGTAGGCTTCAAATGAGTGAGTTGAATTGTTGACGCTGACAGAACAAATTGAAATGTGCGGTGAGTAAAACCAATAGAGCCCCAAACGCTGTCGAAGGCGGAATGAGCGGGTTTGGATCCGGAATCGACCCGCTCACTCCGGCGCTACGCGCCTGCGTTCGGGGCTCTTTCGCTTCTGTTATAGCTCATTTATTTGTTCCATGATCGACTCGCCCCTCACTCCGCTGGGGGCTCCTAAGCATCGGCAGCCTTTGTCTGGCCTTCATATGGAGATCCGTTCATCGCATAGGAGAGAGGCCTCGCAGGCGTTCAACAATCTCCTGCAAGTTCAGAGGCCGCTCGCAGCGTTCGAGGCTTGAAGGGCATGAGGGGGCTAACAGAATGATGGCGGGTGCCGGGGTCTTGAGCAGGTCAGTTATTTGAAGTTTGCGCTAGCAGCTCTTTTAGTTGATGGATTACAATCGTTTTTTGCAGTTACCGAAATTGAAGCCCGATCTAACTGATGACTTTTGTCAATATATATGTATCCATGTCTTATACATAGGCCATTGATGTAACTCTTCTATTCGCCGTCTGCAGCAAGACCTCATCCTATTGCCACAAACGAAATGCATGCAATTACTATTCACTATTACGGAATCTTGAAAACTTGTACTATCTGCCAACTGGCAAGCAGCGGAATACGGCAATTCCATTTGAAGGAATGCTGACGGGAAACAACATCGTGGAGCCTGTCGCAATGAAATTCTGGGCAGAAGAATAAGCGCTTTTTGCATATTTCGTGGTAGGGACAACCCGATAGTCATTGAATCGATAGAGTGTGTAGGATTTTCCAACGGCAAGGCCATTGATGCTAACGGTTCCCTTCATGGGCAACGGAAGCTCGCCAGCCATGAGATCGGGTTCACTCGAACTCTCCATGACAATCCGCACCGGCAACGCCTGACGCGAGGCATCCTGGATGCCCGTGACGGCACACCCATAGCAAACGGCGTTCGGAATGCAGAATTCGAATCTCGCGCCATTTCCCCTCATGCGCCGATTGTCGCTCATTGTCCCGGCCGTCCGGTTGCAGGCCACCTGCTGAAAACAATCATTGAAGGCGAGCGTGTCGGATGATTTGAAATTGATGATGTCATCCGCCGTGAAACCCACCGCCAACATGATATGGTCGTAATCCAGATCTCGTAAGCCTCTCGCATATGCCGTAATCAAGACTGGCCTTTGCAAGGCCAATTGCTGTTTCACCCAGACAAAGTAGGCGAAAAACTAGGGAATTGGAGCGCGCGTGTAATCGAACGCAACAGAGTTCAGCCGGAGTGCCGACAACACCGTTTGCTCATTGAGGCCAACCAGCAACTGGCTTTTCTGGTTGGGGTCGATCATGGCCCGGCAAACAAATTGTGAGACATAGGTTCCGAAATGCAGCGCCGCCTGCTGAACGCAACATTCCCCGCAATAACCATTCATTTCTTCCCACTGAAGCCTCGGCTGAATTGGCAATCTTGAAACAACCCTTCGTGAAGTCAATGCTTCGGCATGGAGTTTCCCTGCCATGCCGGAACCCAACGCCGCACAGGCAACCGGCAGAAAATTCCGCCTGCTTGAGCTGTTGAAATCGGGCATGATCCAATTCCTTCTGTAAAGGTGAAATGAGCCAAGCTTCTAGCCTTGGCGAAAGCTAGGTCGATATGGTCGAGTCAAATGGATCGGCCCGGATTTTGATGCCGTGGGCAAATCATGTTGAAGTGCCCATTCAACCATCCGTTAAAAACGATGGATCAATCTTGACGCCTTCGCTAGCCAGGTTTTTATTAATTAAACTAACAGAATGATCTTCGGGGATAAATCAACAAATCCAATTTTCAATAATGTTAGCCAAATGGGTATTATGACAAGTTATTTTTTGTCTTGCTTATCCTCACCCTTGCGGGGGCGCTCCGTGTTGGCAGATTTGTATCGATCAGGTGGCGAACCCGCGCAGCCAATCAGGCCAAAGACAACAAAAGCCAGAAGAAACCACCTCATGAAGTTCACCCAATAAAAGTGGCCGGCGGTTTTCCGCCGGCCCGTGAACAACCCGCTCGACAAGATTACTTCTTGGCGTCCTTGGCAGGTTCAGCAGCCTTGGGCGCGGGCGCCTTCTTGGCCTCTTCCCCACAGCCAACAATGGCCAGGGAGAATGCCGCAACGAACATTCCAGCAACAAACTTCTTCATATTAGAATTCCTTTCATATCCCAATTACCGGACCGGAAAGTGAGGCACACCATGCACCTCCCTTGAAGGGGTTAAAGAAGATTTACTTCTTCTCTTCAGCCTTCTTTTCTTCCTTCTTCTCTTCAGCCTTCTTTTCTTCCTTCTTCTCTTCTACCTTCTTTTCTTCCTTCTTTTCTTCCTTCTTCTCCTCCTTAGCAGCTTCCTTCTTGGCCTCTTCCTTCTTGGCTTCCTTCTTGGCGGGAACCGCCTTCTTGGTTTCTTCGCCACAGCCGACGAAGGAGATCAGCCCGAGGGCCACAAACATTGCGAGGAGCTTCTTCATGGAGCCATTCCTTAAGTGAATGTACCTGGTTGAAGTTCCAACCTCAGGAACTTCTCGTCGGTATCATAGGTACGGATGCCTTCTTGTCCACATTTATTCCCTTGACTTTCAAGAATCCTCGTTTTTTGAATCGACTCGGGAATAAAGAGGGGCCAGCACTCATCCCGCCCATTGAGGCTTCACCGGGGGAATTGAGAAATGGCCGACATAACGGAACTGGCCAAAGCCCACCAACAATCCCTGTTCCGTTATGCATTCCGGCTTACGGGCCAAACCGCGGACGCCGAAGACCTTGTTCAGGAAACCTTCCTCCAAGCCAACCGCAAAATCAGTTCAGTTAAAGACTTGGGGGCCATCAAGAACTGGCTTTTCACGATCCTGCGAAACCAGCATCTCATGAACTTGAGGCAGCGCGGAAACAAACCTCTTGAATCGATTGAGGACCTACCCGATTGTGCCGTTCAACCCATTCGGCCTGAGGGCGTCCATGATTCGGAACTGCTTCAACAACTACTCATGGAAATGCCCGAAGGCTATCGCACCCCTCTCATTCTTTTTTATCTCGAAGATTTTTCATACCGCGACATTTCTGAACAAATGGGCATCCCCATCGGCACCGTGATGTCCCGATTGGCGCGCGCGAAAGACTGGATCAGGGCCCGGTATCCGGTTGACAGTATCATGAACCAGAGTCCCATTCGGGAGGAACGCTGAGATGCAGTGTGAAACCGCCCGCTTCATTCTTGAACTTGACCTGACACGGATGGGAGAGGCCGATTGGCGCGACCTGGATGCCGTGGAAGCGCACCTGCAGGACTGCCCAGATTGCCAAGGCTGGCATCTTCAACGCCAAGCTGCGGAAAACCGCATGGCCCAGTTGATGCAAAATGTACCGGCAATCCGCTTCAAGCATCAGAATTTTCAACGCGATTCCCACACCGAAGGCCGTAATTGGAGCCGACGGTTGATCCCTTACGGCCTAGTTGTGGCGGTGATCCTCCTGATTTTTTCGCCAATGGTTTTCAGGCAACCGGCCAAACCATTGGACATTGAGTTGGCGGCATGGATCATGCGGGAAGGATTCGAATCGTCTGTCGATGGTCCGACCGCCGATTCCCGAAGGCTTGAGCTGGAAAGGCGGTTTGCGCGGATTGGGGTGACCACTCGGCTACCGGATGCGCTCGATTACTCCCAGCTTCTTTTCTCAGGGCTTGTGGAACTTCAAGGCCACGCTGTGCCCCAACTCGTTTTCTCCGGGTCCACTGGAGACTGGCTCACGCAGGTGCTCGTTTTGGACTCAAGGAAATTTGATCTTTCATCTTTGCCGGAATCCATCCCCACGGGGCTTACCTCTTCGGAAGGCACGCTGCTGAATGCCGATGAATCGGGGCGATTCGTGGCCTTGGTGGTTGACGGTTTTCGCCGGAAGGGCCCCGCGGGAGCCAAGGCCGCCTGGTAGCCTTGTTGCGCTTGTCCGTGGAGGCCTCCGTTTGTTATTCCCGGCCAACAGGCAGGCAGGACACCTGCTCCACCCTCCGGGAACAGCGCCATGGATGGCCACTTCCTCCGAATAATCGCATCCGCCTGTTTCTTGGCCCTGGGCACGGGTTCCGCGCTGGCCCAGCAACTGCTTCAGCAAGGATTCGAAGGCAAATCAACCCTTTGGGTCCCCGTGCGGCCCGAGCCAGCGCCACGAGACCTCGAGCACCGCATCTCCGATGAACTGGCCCATTCCGGCCAGCGCAGCGAGTTGGTCCGTTTCCAGGCCGAGGCCGGTATTCCCATCCAGTACACCTACGAAGTCGGCAAGGCGCCCGTCGTCAATGAGTTGACGGTGGGTGTCTGGATCAAATCGAATCGCCCGGGCACCCAACTGGTGGCCCGAGTCGTCCTTCCGCTTGAAAGGGACCCGCGCCAACTCGACCGTCCGCTCACCCTTCTGGTGCCCGGAGACACTTACCAGCTTGCCGGCCGGTGGCAGCAACTGCTTCTTCGCCAGCCACCGCGCAAGCTAAGGGAACAGTTGGCCCTGGTCCGGGATGAATTGAAACGGGATGTGAACCCGCAGGACGCCTTCGTCGACAGGGTTCTCCTCACCTTGGGCGGCGGCCCCGGACTCACCGAAGTCAACATCGACGACTTGGAAGTCGGTCCGCTGAGCGAATCCACTCCCGCGCCCCGGCCGACGGTAACCAACCCGGGCCTGCCGGCGGCCATGGCCCCCCGCGCGATTGCCGGCGATGTTCAGGTGCGTGGCAACAACCTCATGGCCGGTGGACAGCGCTTCTTCATGCGCGGAATCCGCCATAGTGGCGCGCCGCTCAAAACCTTGCGGGACGCGGGGTTCAACACGCTGTGGGTCGAAGCCGGTACGGCCGAGGGGGAGGTTGACGAGGCGGTGAGGCAGGGGTTCTGGCTGGTTCCGGAGCTCGGGCGAACCGAAGCCGGCCAAGGCACCGTTCCCGGCAGGCTTACTTCCATGGGTTCCACCGTGAGCCAGCGTGTCGCCAGGTTCATGGATCGCGAGACCACCCTGGCATGGTCGCTCGGAGACGGGCTCGACACGGAATCGTTTTCCGGAGTCAGTTCCCTGGCGCGCGGCGTTCGCACCTCGGACGCGAATCGGCCCATTGCCGTGGATGTCACCGACGGCTTCCAGAAATATGCCGGGGGCATCGACCAACCGATGCTGGGGGCCCATCGCTGGCCGCTTTACACCGGGCTTGAGTTGGCCCAATACCGGGACTGGTTGCTGTCGAGGCGCAACCTTGCGGGGCCGAACGCCTACACCTGGACATGGATCCAGACGCACCTTCCCCGTTGGCACACGGTTGCCGCGTACAGTCGCGAACCGGGCGAACCGTTCGCGGATCCCATCGGTCCCCAACCCGAACAGATAAGGCTCATGGCGCACATCGCGATCGGATCGGGCATGAAGGGGCTCGCGTTCTGGTCGGACAGGTTCCTATCCGACACGCATTCCGGCCGGGACAGGCTCTTGGGGTTGGCCCTGCTGAACATGGAACTCCAAATGCTCGAACCGCTTCTGGTGACAGCCGAGGAACCACGCTGGATCGAGACATCCCATCCCGATGTCCAGGCGGCGGTTCTGCGGTGCGACAAGTCGCTGCTCGTGCTGCCCGTGTGGATGGGACGCGGCACCCAGTTTGTTCCGGGACAATCCGCCATCCAGGCGCTTGACATCACGATTCCCCACGCCCCCATCGGAACAAGCGCTTGGGAGGTTTCCACGGGTGGAGTGAAATCGCTGCCATGGAACCGTATCGCGGGAGGAATGCAGGTTCGGCTGCGCGACTTCCACCTGACCTCGGCCATTGTGGTCAGCCCCGACCTTGGAGCGTCTGGGCCGATCGTCAGGCTGCAGGAAATGCAAAAGCGGAACGCCCGGGCCGCGGCCCAGTGGGCGCAGGAACTATCCACCGAAACGCTGCAGAAAGTGCGAAAGGCGGCCTCCGACCTCGAGCAGTGCGGCCACGGCGAGGTCGACACGGCGACACTGTTGGCGCGCGCCGAGGAAAACCTTGCCAAGTGCGCGACGCTGAGGGCCAACGGGGAGCACGACAACGCCCACGCCGAGGCCGAGCGGGCCCTGCGTCCACTGCGCCTTCTCATGCGCCTTCATTGGGAAAGGGCCCTCAGGGAACTCGACACCCCGCTGGCAACACCGTGGTCGGGCAGTTTTTTCACGCTCGCTCGGCACTGGCAACAGATGGATCACCTGAGGGGCCTGCGACTCGCGAAGAATGTCCTGCCCGGCGGGACATTCGAATTGCCCCCCGAGCAGGAGCAAAAGGGCTGGACGCTGCGCGAGGATGCCACGGCCGACCCCGTGCTCGCCACGGCGCGGCGGGTATCCTCGGCCAAGCCGCACGAGGGCAGCCAATGCCTGATGCTGAAGATCGAGCCCAAGGATGCCAAGAACCCGCCGGCGGCCCTTGAACGGGCGATGGTCGCCGTCCACACCCCCGACATCAACCTGCCCGCTGGCATGGCTGTCAGGTGCAGCGCTTGGGTCAACATCCCCAAAAAGATCACGGCGAGCGCCGATGGTGCGATTTTCTACGACAGCGCCGGCGGGGAACCCCTGGCCACCCGTTTGCAATCCACAAGCGGATGGAGGCAGGTCACCATCTACAGGACGGTTCCGCCGTCAGGGAAGATCCACCTGACGATGGCCCTGACTGGAACGGGAACCGCCTATTTCGACGATGTGAAAATCGAACCCCTTGTCGATGGCGCCAATGGCGCGCCCGATCCCGAGGCTCAACCCAACAACCCATAGGACTTGAGCGCTTCCCTAACCTTCTTTTCCCCCGCATCGTCAAGGGCGCACATCGGCAGCCTCAGGTCTCCGGTGTCGCGGCCAAGGATCTTCAGCGCCGTCTTCACAGGTATGGGATTGGTCGCGATTCCCAAGAGGTCGCGGGCCAGGCCGAAAAGCTTGTGGTGCCACCTTGTGGCGTCAGCGACCCTGCCCTCACGGAACGCGGTGACCAGCGCCTTCATGTCCGCCGGAACAAGGTTGCCGACCACCGACACGACTCCCGAACCGCCGACGGACATGAGCGGCACGGTCAGGCTGTCATCTCCGCTCAAAAGCGTCAGGTCGCTCAAGGCGATAACCTGGGACGCCTGGTCAAGCGAACCCGTGGCCTCCTTGATGGCGACGATGGCCGGATGCTCCCCGAGGCGCGCGATGGTTTCCGGCGTCATCGAGGAACCGGTTCTTCCGGGAATGTTGTAAAGGACGATCGGCAGGCCAACCTCGTCGGCCACCGCCTTGAAATGACGGAAATATCCTTCCTGCGTGGGCTTGTTGTAATATGGCCCCACCATCAGGGCGCCATCGGCCCCGACCTTCTTGGCAAACTTGGTCAGGCTGACCGCCTCCCGGGTGCAATTCGAGCCTGTGCCCGCCATCACCCGGATCCGGCCCGCCGCCCGCTCCACCACCGTGGCGATCACCTTCTCATGCTCATCATGGTCTAGTGTTGGGGATTCGCCGGTTGTTCCCACCGGCGCCAGGCAATCCGTGCCCTGCGAAACATGCCAGTCGACCGTCTTGGCCAGCGCGGCATAATCCACGGCCCCATCCCGGAACGGCGTGGTCAAGGCAACTGTCAGACCCGCGAACTGCTCACCCTTGGCGCGCTTCATCATCCTGCTCCTTGTTCCTTCCATGAACCGGCAATTTCCTGTTTTAGCACGCCGGGCAGAAAGCGCCCATGACCACAATTCCGGAAGATGGAAAAACAGGCAACCTTTCAAGCGACTAGGATAAAATAGAGGAGTTTGCCATGTCGAAGCCCTTGTTTGTCGGAGCCGTGTTCTTGGATGCCGTCGGCACCGTTCTCGACCCTTGTCCAACCGTTCGCCGGGCCTACTGGGAAGCCGGAAGGCGGCACGGACACGACGCCTCGGAACAGGAAATCGGACTGAGGTTCAACAGGGTCTTTCGCGAACAGGAATCCCAGGACAGGGCCAAGGGGCTTCGCACCGACGAACACCGCGAGGAACAGCGTTGGCGCGGCATCGTGTCAGCCACCCTACCGGGCCTACCAGATTCCGATGCCTGCTACAGGGAGTTGCACGACCATTTTGCCCAGGCCGATTCATGGCGACTGCTCCCGGGCGCGGTGGAATTGCTCGCCCTTCTTGATGAGTTGGGAATCGTCGGTGGAATCGCCAGCAACTTTGACTCAAGGCTCCATGGCATCATTCAAAACAGCCATTTCCGACGCCATGTCAGGCATACGGTGGTGAGTTCGGAAATAGGCTGGCGGAAGCCAGCTCCGGAATTCTTCCTCCACCTCTGTAAGATCACAGGATTGCCCGCTCAGAATATACTTATGGTAGGAGATGACCAGGAGAATGATGTGACCGGTCCGCGGAGAATCGGCATGCCATCAATCCTGGTTGCCCCCAGGAGTCCATCCGGGAATGCACCGGATTTGGCGGGATTGGCTGAAATGATCAGGCGTGAACAGATCGTGCCGCTTCGCCAGCTTCAATCATCCCGAGCCAATTGATTGGACTCGCAATCACTTGCCGTTGAGCCGCTGCCAAGCCAACCCGGGAACTTCCCAACGGTAAGAGACAATCCGCTTGCCATCAACCTCGGTGACATAGGCTGTCTTGCCTTCAGGCCCGCCAAAGCAGATATTGGTCGGGTTTTTCCCCAATACCTCGATTTCCTTGATGACTTCTCCCTTGGGGGACACGATCGCCACGGTTCCCTTTCCATGCCGGGTGACATGGAGGTTGCCAGCGGCATCGGCGCGCATGCCGTCAAACCCATGGTCGGGAAACTGCGTGAGCAGTTTCTTTTGGCCAAGCGTTTTGTCTGGAAGAATGGGAAAAGCCCAGAGGTTCCGCTGCACGGACTCGTTGACATAAAGGATTTTCCCGTCGGGAGACACCTCGATGCCATTGGTCGTTCCCATGTCTTCGGCGACCCGGCGCGTGCTGCCGTTGGCGTCAATCCGCCAAAGCTGGCCGGTTCCCTTGCCCCAGTTGGGATCACTGGCCCAGAGGGTTCCATCCTCCGAGATCGCCAGGTCGTTGGGCTGGTTCATTTGGGGGTTGTGGGCGAACACCTCGACATTCTTTGATGCCGGATCAATGCGAAGGATGTTGTGGCCTGTGTAGTCGGCGACGAACATCTTTCCTTGCTTGTTGAAGACGATGCCATTTCCAACCGACTTGGCCGGAAGCGTGACCCAAATCTCGCCCTTGCCGTCAGGCGTGACCCTGCCGATGGTGCCCTGTTTTCCATAATTCACGGCAAAAATGTCACCCGCCGGCCCGCACGCCGGCCCCTCGATTCCAGAAGTGAATTCACCCGGCTTGGTGAGGGGAACTGCCTTTTCGAGCGGTTTTTCCGCTTGAAACATGGTGAAAACAGCCATGGTTAGACTGGCGGCTGATCGTATGAGCATGGGTGCGATACCTCCGTGTCATTTCATGGATTGCGGTCGACTCAACGGCCAAGCAACAGGGCGCGGGAAAGCGAGGCGCTGGTAACATAGCTTAGTTTGCCGATCCGGCACATCTGATGAATGCGCACCACGAAGTCGGGGCAGGTGCTGACAAGGAAGTACGCGTCGGCCTGACCCACGGAGTATTCCGATTCAAGCCACGCCATCAGGTCTTCCGTGGCCCCCTGAACGGCCGCCTCAAGTGGACGATCGACACGGACCGCCACGATCCGGTCAGGCGTTTCAATGCGGATTCCCGGAGTTTTCCATCCCTTGATCAGGTTGAGCGACAACCTCACGCACGCCTGCGACTCGGCCGCTGTTCCGGAAAATTCGGTGTCGCCCTGGCTCGCGTGCGTGTCACCGAGGTAGAAGAGGGCGCCAGGATGGTACACAGGCAGGAAAATCCTGTTGCCGGGGCAGGCGAGGTCGATGTCGAGATTGCCACCCCAAAGCCCCTGCCCGTCGAGCGTGGTCAAAACCTCCCGTTCCGGGGCGACCCCCAAGGTTCCCACGAATGGTTTGGCGGGCCAGGCGAATCGATCGTTAAGCCGAACCGTTCCCTTACCCCTTGAACCATCGGGGCCGGGTTCATGCCGCAGGATACGCGTCGTATAACCGCCGGAAAGCCCCGGCCAACGGGTGCTGTTCCCCAACGGGCCCCTGCCCGGTCCGGCGGCGGTCCACGAGGTCGCCTCCAGTTCCATCGACAGGATGTCGACAACCAGCGTGTCGCCCGGTTCGGCGCCCTCGACAAACACCGGCCCGCCCACAGGATTGGCCAATGGCGGGTTCCTGTCAAATCCCGGACGCTTGGAGGGAATGGCCAAGTCCGCCTCGGTGCGGAAGTAGCCCGACCCCGCATCCCAGGTCTCGACTTCGAATTCCTCTCCCGCGGCGACACGCAACCGGGGTTCGTCCCGCCAGTCGAACGCGAACATCCGGGCTTGGTCCCGGGTGATTTTCTTCATGGCTTCCCCGTCATGCCAGCAACTTGTTGACAACCTTGCCGCCCACATCCGTCAGGCGGAAATCCCGCCCCTGAAACCGGTAAGTGAGCCGCAGGTGGTCCATTCCGAAGAGGTGGAGAATCGTGGCGTGCAGGTCGTTGACATGCACCGGATCCTCGAGGATGCTCCAGCCAATTTCATCCGTTTTTCCGAGCACTTGGCCGCCTTTGATTCCACCGCCCGCCATCCAGATGCTGAAGGCGAACGGATGGTGGTCCCTTCCGGTCACATTTGACGAACCACCCCTGTTTTCACCAAGCGGGGTCCTGCCGAATTCCGAGAGCCACAAAACCAAGGTGGAATCGAGCATTCCGCGTGCCTTGAGGTCATCAAGCAGGGCGGCGACCGGTTGGTCGGCCATCTGGCAGTTGTGCGTCAGTTCATTGTCGAGGTTACTGTGATGGTCCCATGAGGCATGGAACAGGTTGACAAACCTGACTCCCCTCTCGACAAGGCGCCTGGCCAGGAGGCAGTTCGTGGCGAAGGAACGGAACTGGCCCGGCCCCCCGCCCCGCGAAGCCTTGATCGCCGGCTCTTTCCTGTCGAGGCCGTAGCGCTCAATCGTACGCTTGTCCTCGCGGCTGAGGTCGATGAGTTCCGGCGCCGAGGCCTGCATCCGGAAGGCCAGCTCGTAGCTTTCCACGCGGCTGGCAATCTCCGGATCTCCCAAATGCTTGTATTGTCCGGCACCGAGGCTCGAGAGGGCGCGAATGGTGGCCTCCTGGATATCGGCGTCGACACCCGGGGGATTCGAAAGGTTCAAAACAGGATCACCCTGGTTCCTGAAAAGCACCCCCTGGTAGGTCGAGGGAAGGAACCCGCTGCCCCAGTTCGAGGTTCCGCCGCTTGTTCCCCTGCCACTTGAAAGCACCACATATCCAGGCAGGTCGCGGGATGGCGAACCCAGGCCATAGTTGAGCCAGGAGCCCATGCTGGGCCTGCCGAAAACGGGAGCGCCCGTGTTCATGAGCAGTTGACCGGGGTGGTGATTGAACGCCTCGGTGTGCATCGAGCGGACGAGGGCGATGTCATCCGCGTGGCGTGACAGGTAGGGAAGAAGGTCGCTCAACTCCATGCCGCAGCCGCCATGGCGCGCGAATGTCCTGGGGCTTCCCAGGACGCGCGCCCCTTCCTTCTGAATGAAGGCGAAGCGGACATTCTTGGTAAGAGATTCGGGCAATTTTTGCCCATGCAACTCGTTGAGCTTGGGCTTGGGATCGAAAAGGTCGATCTGGCTGGGCCCGCCTTCAAGATAGATGCAAATGCAGGCCTTGGCCTTCGGAGCGGCATGCGACGGCTTGGGCGACAACGGATTGGCAACGGGGGCGGCACCGGCCAATTGGTGCGCCAGCGCCATAAGGCCCGTGCCGCTGGCCGCGGAGGTGAGGAACCCCCGGCGAGCCAGACCGTGAACCGGATTCATAACGGGACCCTTCATCATCACCGCCCCCGTCATTCGCGAACAGGAACCGACTCAAGGTTGAGGAGAAGCCGGGCCACAACCGTCCACGCCCCGGCCTCGGCATCGTCTTTTCCGGCGAGCTTGGCCCGGGCCGTCGTCAGGAAAGCCGCGAGGGTGGCCTCCTCATCCAGGCTTGGCGGACGGCCCGTGGAACGCAGCATCCCTTGTCGCAGTCGGGAGGCATCGCTTCCTGATTCCGCCTTCAGGATTGCTCCCAATGAAACGGCGCACTCGAAGAAAACCGGGTCATTGAGCAGCGTGAGGGCCTGCAGCGGAGTCGTGGATCTCTCGCGGCGCATGACGCAGACATTCGCGTCGGGCGCGTCGAAGGTCATCAGCATCGGGTAGGGACTGGTTCGCTGGAACCAGGTGTAAAGCCCCCTGCGGTGGCGGTCCTCGCCCTTGCTTTCGACCCACTTCGCCGAGTTGGCATATGTCAGCTCGCTGATCCCCGCGGGCTGGGGTGGACGGACACTCGGCCCGCCGACCTTGCGCGAAAGGAGTCCGCTGGCCGCCAGGCAGACATCACGAACGGCCTCCGCCTCGAGTCGAAGCCTCGACTGCCGGCCGACAAGCCTGTTGTAAGGATCTTTTTCGCCAAGGTCGGCTCGCCAGGCCGAGGATTGCCGATAGGCGGCCGACACCATCAGGCGCTTGAGGAAGCGCTTGGTGTCCCAGCCGTCCAACCTGTAACTGTGGGCAAGCCAATCGAGCAACTCAGGGTGGCTGGGTGCCTCGCCCTGTGTGCCGAAATCCTCAAGCGTGGCCACGATCCCGCGGCCGAACAGCTTGCTCCAGAACCAGTTGACGATGACGCGGGAGGTCAAGGGATTCTCAGGCCCCGTGAGCCATCGAGCGAGGTCAAGCCGCGTGGGTTGGGCCCCGGTGTTCAGGGGAGGAAGTACGGCAGGGGTTCCGGCGGAAACAATGGTTCCCTTGCGCAGGAAATCGCCACGGATCATCACATGGGTCGGCCTCTCCGGGCCGCGTGCCAAGGTCGGCATCACTGGTGGTTTGGGCGCGCTTTTTTTCAGGGCCGCCAAGTCCTTCTCGGCAGCCGCCACGGCTTTCGCGTCACCGGAGGCCTTGAGTGTTTTAAGCCGGTCCTCGGTTTGCCCGACCTTCGCCGCGTGGGCATCCATGGCCTTTTGCCAGACAGCGTGTTCGGGTCCCTGCCCGACCGGCAAGTCGATCTCGGCGTCCGAATTGAAGAACGCGAACATTTCATAATATTCGCGCTGGGAAAACGGGTCATACTTATGGTCGTGGCATTGGGAACATCCAAGGGTCAGGCCCAGGAACACCCTGGCGGTCGTGTTGACACGGTCCACGACGGCTTCGACGCGAAACTGTTCCTGGTCGACGCCACCTTCCTTGTTCGTGAGGGTGTTGCGGTGAAAACCCGTGGCCTGGCGCTGGGAGGGCCCCGATCCCGGGATCATGTCCCCGGCCAACTGCTCCAACGCGAACCTGTCAAATGGCATGTTCGCATTGAAAGCCTCAATCACCCAGTCCCGGTAGCGGAAAGCATTCGGGCGAGCCGTGTCCTTTTCATATCCGTCACTGTCGGCGTATCGGGCCAAGTCAAGCCAATGGCGGGCCCAGCGTTCCCCGAAATGCGGAGAATCCATCGCGCGATCCACCATTCGCTCATAGGCGCCCTGGGCCTGGTCGCCCTCATACAGCCTGATTTCCTCAAGGGTGGGAGGCAAGCCGGTGAGATCGAGCCAAACCCTCCGCAGCAGGGTCGGGCGATCGGCTTCAGGCGAAGGCGACAAGCCTTCGGAGGCAAGCCGCTGCCTCAGGAACGCGTCGATTGCCGCCAGCGAAACCGCGTCACCGGGCACCTTGGGCCTCTTGACGGGTTGAAATGCCCAATGCGGCTTGGTCGGCTCGGCTTCCTGCCCCGATGCGACAAGCCGGGTGGAATCATTCCAGCGGGCGCCCTTGTCGATCCACGAGGCCAAGATGCCAGCCTCCTGTCCGGAGAGTGATTTGCGCGGCTTGGGAGGCATTGACAATTCAGAATCCGTGCCCGAAACGGCACGCATCAACCTGCTTTCGGATGATTTTCCGGGAACGATGGCCGGACCGGAGTTGCCACCCTTGGCAAGGCCCTCGGAGGTGTCGAGCCTTAAGCCGCCCTTGGCCTTGCCTTGGCGATGACAGGCGACACAGTTGGTCTGGAGGACCTTGGCGACGGCGCTATCCAAGGGAACGGCATCCGCCCCTGCCGCCAGCATCGCAAGAATCAGGGTCGTCATGCCATCCCCCGCGTCAGGATTCCCACAACTTTAACCGGGCTGATCCACATCCTCAACAACGGCTTTCCAAGACATTGATTTCGATGGCGCGCTCAAATTAAGGTGAACCAACCACGGAGGGCCGGGTGATGCTGCTTTTTGCCATGCTGGTTTGCCATCAGGCGCCCTCGATGGACCCTTCAGCCGACGACATCGTCGCCAAGGCGATCGCGGCCCACGGCGGCGCGGAAGCCCTTGGCAAGGCCAGGGCCGACAAGGTTCGTCTTCGGGGAACCATGACGCTCCTCGACAAGCCCGTTCCATTCGTGGGGGAAACCTCGGTCGTGCTTCCCGATAGGTTGAGGACCGTGGTGAAGGTGAATCCGGGCCCGCAGGAAACAGTGTTCACCCAACTGGTGTCACGAAACACGATCGGAATGTACATCAACGGCCAGTCCCAGAAAGTATCGGACGGCCTGGCGGCGACGCTGCGGGAGACCATGCTGATGAACCAGGCGATGCGCCTGGTCTCGCTTCGAAAGGGCAACGCCCTCAGCCCGACCCTGGTGGGAAGCGGTGCCGTGAACGGCAGGCCGGCGCGAATCTTGGGGGTTTCTCCACCGGGACTCCGGGAAATAAGGCTTTGGTTCGACAACGAAACAGGGTTGCTCGTCAAGACTGAGCATCAGGTGGGCGCCGAACCCAAGCTGGTGTTGCAGGAGGAGTACTTCGGGGACTTCCGTGAAATGGGCGCCTACCGGCGACCGGCGAAGGTCGTGACGATGCGAGGGGGCAAAAAGATCATGGAGGCTGAACTTGTCGAGGTCAGGTATCCTGACTTCATACCTGACAGCGAGTTTGTTGAACCCTAGGCGGGCGACTGGAGCGGTTTGTGGCGGGCGGCGATGGGTTGGTCAAGGATGAGGAATCTGGCTGGAGCTTGGCAAGGTGGCTGGAAACCCGCCACGCGCTCGGCCCGCGTCGGGCGCGTGAATTGATCGCCCGAAACAAGATCACCATCGACGAAACCGTGTGCGCCGACTCGGGCAGGAGGCTTATTCCCGGGCAAAAAATCGTGGTGTTGCCCGAAACGGCCGCGTCACCGCAGAGGCCGCCTCGACCCAAGGGGCCCGTGTCACCCAACCCCGAGGCCACCCGGGGAGCCCTCCGATTACTTCATCTCGACGACGACATCGTGGTGGTGGACAAACCGGCGAACATCACCACCCACCGCAACACGGCGGAACTCGCCGAAAGAAAGGAACGGGAGCTGAAGTACCTGCCGCCAACCTTGTTCGACCTGCTGAGGCGCCAGCTTTCCGACGGCCCGGGCAGCCCCATGCCGAGGCTTTGGCCGCTGCACCGTCTCGACAATGAAACAAGCGGCGTTGTGGTCTTCGCCCTCAATCCGGACGCCGCGACATTTCTGGCCAAGCAATTCAGGGAACACACAATCGGAAGGCGCTACTGGGGGCTCACCCGTGGCATCGCCCAACCCGGGCGTATCGCCACGCACCTCGTTCCCGAGCGGGGAGATGGCCGGCGTGGCTCAGGCGAGGAAGGGCCGGATTCCCGCCACGCGATAACCCATGTTCGCCTCGTGCAGGCTTTCGACGGGTTCAGTTGGGTGGAATGCCGGCTGGAAACCGGCCGCACGCACCAGATCCGCATCCACTTGGGAGAAGCGGGAACGCCCCTTTGCGGCGAGAAGGTGTACGACAGGCCGCTTCATGGAGCGCCGCTGCCGGATGCCAGCGGGGCGCCAAGGATCGCCCTTCACGCGCGTGACCTGGAACTCACCCATCCGCGGGATGGCAAGAGGCTTGCCTGGAAATCACCTTGGCCCCAGGACCTTTATCGCCTGTCGCGCTACCTCGCCAGGCAGGCTGACGCGAGCCTCATTGAGGAATCCTGAACCGGCGGCCCGGCGCGCCATCAAGCTTCCGCCGCACCCGGTTCCCGGGCGGAATCATCGAACTCTCCCTCCCACCGCGCCATCACGCATGTGGCCAGGCAGTTGCCCACCAGGTTCACGGTGGTGCGCGCCATGTCCATGATCTCGTCCACCCCGAGGATCACGGCCACCGCCTCCAAGGGCAAATCAAACGACGCCAATGTGCCCGACAGGATCACAAGCGAGGCCCGGGGCACCGCCGCCACGCCCTTGCTCGTGAGCATCAGGGTCAGCATCATCAAAACTTGCTGGCCCCAAGTGAGCGTAACGCCAGCCGCCTGGGCGGCGAAGATGCTCGCCACCGCCAAATACAGGGTTGTGCCATCCAGATTAAACGAATATCCCGTCGGCATCACGAACGCAACGATCCGCTTGGGAACCCCGATCGACTCCATCGCCGCCATCGCCTTGGGAAGGGCGGCTTCCGATGATGTGGTGGAAAAAGCGATCAGAGCCGGTTCCCTCGTCGCCCGCCAGAACTTGGCAAGGGGCACCCGGGCCAAAAGGGCGACGGGCAGGAGCACCACAAGCCCGAAAAACACCAGCGCCGCGTACAGGGTGAGGATCAGAAGGGCCAGGTTCCAAAGGACCTGCACGCCGCTGTGTCCCACGGTCACGGCGATGGCGGCGCCAATGCCGATGGGAGCGTAGGCCATCACGATTCCCGTGAGCCGGAACATGACTTGGGCCAGCCCGTCGAGAGCCGGAAGTATCACCTCGCGGGCCTGCGCGGGCGCCCCCGCCAACGCCATGGCAAACAAGATCGACCAGCAGACGATCTGCAACACCTCATTGCGGGCCATCGCATCAATGATGCTGGTCGGAACGATATGCTCCAGCACTTGTCCCCATGTCGCCTGCTTGCCGCTGCTGGCCTGCACGGTGGCCATGGCGGACGATTCCGGGGCCTCAAGCTTGATGCCTTCGCCGGGCCTCGTGAGGTTGACCGCAACCAATCCGATCAACAGTGCCAGGGTGGTCACTACCTCGAAGTAAATGATTGACTTGAGCGCCAAACGGCCCACCCGACGCATGTCGTCGCCGTGCCCGGCGATTCCGATGACAAGAGTGGCGAACACCAAAGGCGCGATCAGCGATTTGATCAGCTTGAGGAAAATGCCCGAGAACGGCTTGAGGGATTGCGATGCCTCGGGCATCAGCCAGCCCAGCACTCCCCCGGCGATCATCGCCAGGAGAATCCAGTGGGTCAGGCTCAGCCTTCCAGCAATCGCGCCCATCATCCGGGGTCTCCAGAGCCCGTGCCAGGTTTCAGCGTCGATCAAGCGAAAGGGGAGGCCTCATGGCCTCCCCTTTCAGGTCGAACAACCGGCCGCGACCGGGCTCACTTCTTCGAGGGATTCGTGTCGGAAGTCTCGAAGGTGGTTGATTGGCTTTGGTTGATGTCCACGGCGGTCTTTTGACCGCCGATGTCGATCGTGAGCGTGCCCTTGACTTCCATGTTCATGGAAGACTTGTCCGCGCGCCCCTTGCCATTGTCGAAGAGCACCGAACCGGAGGCCTTGGTGCTTTCCAGCTTGGCGTTTTCAATCTTGAAAGGGAGCGAGCCGGAAGCGCTGGTGCCGGGCTCATACTTCAGGGTTGCGGCGATGCCGATCTTGTCGAGGGCGCCTTCCTTGCCCTCGTAGGTGTACTTGTAGGCGCTGGCGTAGGAACCGATGGGCCCGAGCTTCAGGGTGGTGTTGAGGTCCCAGGTGTCGCCCTTGCCGACGGCCTTGGTGGGAATCACGCGGAAGGTCGGTTCCGACATGTCGATGAACGCCTTCTCGTCGAGGATATTGTTGAGAAGGGGTTGCATGGCGGGGTTGGCGTTAACCAGCTTGGCGACGAATTGATCCTTGTCGAGGATCTTGGTGATCTTGTTTTCCTTGGTGTCCAGCAGAACGGTGAATTCGGCGCCGACAAGGGCCTTGAAAAATTCAGCCAAGGGATTTCCAGAGGTTTGGGCTCCGGTGGAGTTGTATTCGATCTTGGTGCCACCAATGTCGATGGCCATGTCAACCGACTCGATCTTCTGCTTCAGGGTGACAACATCTCCATCCTGCTTGACGGTTGTCCATGAGAAGACGAAGGCCTGCTTTTGCTCCTGGTTCACCTTGTTGCCCATCACCGTGAGTTCCTGCTTGGTGGTGGTACTCATTTTCTGGAAGAAGGACTTGTCCTTCTCAAATTTCCATTTCAAGGTCACCTTGTCACCGGCTGCGGCGGGGGCGGCGTCCTTCTTCTCAGGGGTCTTCGTGGCATCCTTCTTGGCTTCCTGGCCGGTTACCGGCGCGAGGACCACGAACAACATGGAGAGCAGGCTGCTAAATGCCAGAAAACGCCGAATCATGTGATCCTCCCCCGAAGGGAATCGCCCGGTTGGAAAAAACATACAAATGACACAGTAACCGGGCCGTGGGCGGATACAAGGGGGAAAGACGGATCCCTCGGGGAAATCCTTCGCCACGGCTCGACGCTGGCGCGGCCCGCCAAACCACCGGCCCGCAACACCCGACGGAGTCCTGAACAATGGACCTGATCAGCACGCTTCCCGGCTCGGCTCTGGAAGGATTTTTTCCCAAGGGTTGGGATTTGGGAAAGATCGAAAAGCTCGCCGCGGTTTCGGGAAAGGACTTGGCATCATCCAAACCATGGTGGAACAAGGGCTTCAGTCTCATCCCATGTCCAAGCGTCGCGGATTTCGACACGCTGATGGGTCACGAGATCGCCATGGAGATCCGCAAGGCCCGTGAAGCCAGGCGGGAACTCGCGCTGATCCTCCCGGTTGGCCCGATGGGCATGTACCGGTGGACAGTTTACTTTTTGAAGGAATGGGATGTGCCGTGCGATCATGTGCACGGATTCAACATGGACGAATGGAGCGACCGCGAGGGCCGCACGCTTCCAGGAAACCATCCCGGCGCATTCCAGAACGCGATGCAAACGGCCTTTTACGGTCCCCTCGCCCATCTCACGGTGCCGCTTTCGCAGCGCCACTTCGCCACGACCGAGAAACTTCCGACCTATCCGGAACACATCGGTGAAATCAAAGCTAAGGGCGGGCGGTTGGTAACCGTATTCGGAATAGGACGCGTCTGCCACATCGCTTTCTGGGAACCACAGTTTGCCGGGGAATATTCCAACGAGAATGAATGGAAAGCCGCAACGCACCGCTTGGGTGCCAAACTGCATCCCCTGACCATCGAACAGAACGCCATCACTAGCTTCAAGTCGCGCACAACCCTGGTGCCGGCCTTTGCCAACACGATCGGGCCCGGGCTTTTCCTGCAAAGCGACGGAATCATCGGGGGGGCCGACGGAACGCTTGGCAGGGGAATGCAATGGCAGGGCCTGTCGCTCAGGATGACGCTTCTCCATGAGCCGACGCCCTGGATACCCTCATCATTCATGCCCACCATGCCGGGGAGGCTCTTTCACCTTGCCGAGCTTGCGGAGCCGCTCGATCCGGAATGCAACTGAAAATCAGCCTTTAAGGCTGGCCAGCGCCTCCAGGGCACGCTTCCTGCCCAGGGAGTGGTCGACAATTGGCAGGGGATACGATTGACCAAGGGAAACTCCCGCCATGGCCAGCACCCCTGGCGGCGCTTCCCAAGGGGTATGAATGTGAGGTGCCGGCATCTTGGCCAGTTCCGGAACCCATTCCCGTATGTATGCCCCATCGGGATCGAATTTCTCGCCCTGGCCGACAGGGTGGAAAATCCTGAAGTAAGGCGCGGCGTCGGCACCGCAACCGGCGGTCCATTGCCAGCCCAGGGTGTTGCTGGCCAGATCGGCGTCGACCAAGGTGTCGAAAAACCAGCGCGCCCCCTCCTGCCACGGCAAAAGCAGATGCTTGACCAAGAATGACCCCACCACCATTCTCACCCTGTTGTGCATCCAACCCGTGGCCCACAACTGCCGCATTCCCGCGTCGACGAACGGATATCCTGTGAGGCCGCGCTGCCAAGCCCTCAGTTGGGCGCGGTCTTTGCGCCAGGGGAAGCGGGCATAGGGAGCCTTGAGCGGTGAATCGGTCGTCGCTGGGAAATGGTAAAGGAGATGGTAGGCGAACTCACGCCAGGTGATTTCCTTGAAGAAAACCTCCACTCCCGCGGGAAGAGCCGCGCCGGGACGCAGCCGTTGGGCCGCGAGTACCGCATGCCATGTTTGCCTCGGGCTGATTTCACCATGAGCAAGCCATGGGGAAAGGCCTGAAGTGCCATCAACAGAGGGAATGTCGCGTCGGCCGGCATAATCAAGAACGGACGAGTCGGCGAATTCGGCAAGCCGCTTGGCCGCTCCGGCCTCGCCGGGAGTCCAGGCCTGCTCCATCCCTCCGTCCCATCGAATTTTGGGAAGAAGGGCCAAGTCGGCCACTTGCATTCCCGCCGGCCAAACACTCGGCGACACGAGTTTCTTGGGCGCACCCAGGGGAACGGAAGGCTGGAGGGACGAGTAGCAAGCCCGCCAGAAGGGGGTGTAAACCTGAAACGGTTTCCCCTGCTTGTTGGCGACCTCATGCGGTTCCAGAAGGAGGTTGGCCTTATGGCTGACGGCCTCCACACCTAGTGACCTGAGTTTCTCCTTGACTTCCGTGTCGCGCTTGATCGATTGCGGGTCATAAAGGCGATTCCAGGCAACGAACTTGGCACCCGTTTCCTTGATCAGGGATTTCAAGACCTCCAGGGCGGACCCGCGGCGAATCACCAGGCGGCTGCCGAGATCCGCGAGGGCCTCGGCCAGCGCGGACAACGAATGATGGGTCCACCAGCGGTGGGCCGCGCCATCGTGCCATGGACCATCAGGCTGATGGTCATCGATGTAGACCGGGATGACGATTCCCCGGGAGGCCGCGTCACACAACGCGGGGTTGTCCGCCAAACGGAGGTCTCGCCTGAACCAGCAGATCGTGACGGAATTCCCGGTCATGATTTTCCCCTTCCGGCGTTCAGCCACGGGTTTTCAGGCCGGCAAGGCCACCATCCACACCCAGACATTGGGCGGTGACCCAGGAGTTGGCGGGATCCAGAAACCATGCCAAGGCCCTTGCGATGTCTTCCGGTTCGCCAAGGCGGCCCAAGGGGTGCATCCCCAGGCTGGCCTTCACGGAAGCCTCGCTCGAGGTGAGTCGGGCCGACATGGGTGTTTTCACCAATCCAGGGGAAACGACATTCACGCGGATGTTCCGGGGGGCGTATGTTGCCGCCGCCGAGCGCGCCAGGCCGATGATTCCCGCCTTGGCCGCGGATATGGCCTCATGGTTTTGCAGGCCGATGCTCGCGGCCCCACTCGCCAGGAGAACGATGCTGCCCCCCGTGTCCATCATCGCCTTGGCGGCCTCCCGCACAACATGAAACGCCACGGTGAGGTTCTTGCCGATCGTCTCCGCCCATTCGGCGTCCGTGGTGAGGTGGGCGGGCTTGAGCAAGATGGAGCCGACACATGCCACCGCCCCGTCAATGCGCCCGCGCTTTTCCTTGACTTGCGAAAAGAGCGTTTGGACATCCGCGGAACTGGTCGCATCGCAGCGGATGAATTCGGCGCCGATCTCGGCGCCGAGCGTTTCGAGGGCGGAATGGTTCCTTGCCGCGAGTGTCACCAAGTCCCCGCGCGCCGCGAGAAGGCGGGCTGTCGCCGAACCGATCCCGCCCGTCGCCCCGATCACCACCTGCACCGCTGACATTGAGATGCTCCTTCCAACATTCATGGCCGCGGTCAATCACCGGCCATTTCAAGGCGCATCCTTCTGGCGCCCTCGCGTATCCCGCGGATCTCATCGGCGCCCTTTCCATCGAGGTTCTTCACCTGCATCAGCATCCGCGGATTCCCGGCGATCAGGTTCCTGTGCCTGTCGACAAAGTCCCAATAAAGGGTCGTGAAAGGGCATGCCTCGGGGCCCGTTGCGACCCCCGGGTCGAAGCGGCATTGCCGGCAGTGGTTGCCCATTCTCTCGATGTACTTTCCCGAGGCGGCATACGGCTTGGAGGCCATGATTCCCCCGTCGCCATACTGGGACATTCCCAGGGTGTTGGGAAGTTCAACCCATTCCACGGCATCGACATAAACGGCAAGGTACCACTCATGAACCCTCTTCGGGTTCACCCCGAACAACATGGCGAACAATCCGGTGACCATCAGCCGTTGGATGTGATGGGCGTAGCCGAGGCGTAGAGTTTGGCCGATCGCGTCCGCCATGCAGGCCATGTCGGTTTTGCCGCTCCAGTAAAAATCCGGCAATGGGAGTTCGGCGCCAAGCCGGTTCAATTCGAGGTAACCGGGCATGTGCATCCAGTAGATGCCCCGGACATATTCCCTCCAACCGACAATCTGGCGGACAAAGCCCTCCACGGAAGCCAATGGGGCGGCGCCACTCCGGTAGGCTTCTTCCGCCTTTAGGGCCACCTCCATGGGATTGAGCAGCTTGAGGTTCAAAGCCACCGAAAGCCGGGAATGATAAAGCCATGGCTGCCCTTGCCACATCGCGTCCTGATACTGGCCGAAAAGGGGCAAACGGTGGGCAATGAAATCCTCCAGAGCCTCCAGAGCCTGGGCCCGGGTCACCGGCCAATCAAACTGGCTGAGGTCGCCCGGATGCCCGGCGAACATCGACTCAACGGATTCGATCACTTTTCGGGTCAGGTGGTCGGGCGGAAACGATACTGGCGCCGGCAACAGCCCGGGCCCTCCCTTGCCAAATGAGCCCCGGTTGTCATGGTCGTAATTCCACTGGCCCCCGGCCGGCTGCGCCCCGTCCATCAGGATGCCAAGCTTGGCACGCAGGGGCCGGTAAAAATGCTCGAGCCGAAGGGCTTTCCTGCCCTTGGCGAACGCCTTGAAATCCTCCTTGCTCGTGAGGAAATGGCGGTCAGGATCGATGCGGAGGGAGGCGCCTTTCCGGTGGGCGGCTTCCCGGATGTCCATCTCGACGGCATGCTCCCCCGGCTCGCAAACGACAACCTCGGCGGGACGGTGGCGGTCGATGGCCTCGGAAAGCGCGGTTCCAAGGGTCGCGGTACCGGCGGCCTGCCCAATCTCAAGGTAATCCACCCGGAATTTGTCCTTGAGCAGGGAGTCGCGAAAGTGCCGCATGGCCGACAGGAACAGGGTTGTTCTTGCCTTGTGGGACTTCACCTTGGTCGATTCATGCGCAACTTCCGCCATGAAGACCATGTCCAGTTCCGGATCGTGACCCTCGAAAACGGCGGAATCGCGGTTGAGTTGGTCGCCCAGCACGAACACCAATCGCCTGACAGACTTCGCGGATTTCCTGCTCAAGGCGCCACCCATTGGGATTCCCCGATCGACAAACATTACTCATAGCCCGGTAAGCTAAATGAATGGCCATCGCGGGAAAATTAACCCCGTTGCTCGCCTGAGGGAGGCTCATTCGCATGCGCCAGCATGGTTTCACCAGGGTGGGAGTGGCCTGCCCGCGTCTTTATCTAGGTGATCCTTTGGCGAACGCCCGGGAGACCATTTCCCTCCTGCGCCAAGCCGCGCGCGAGAGGGCGTCGGTGGTCGTGTTTCCCGAATTGGGGATCACCGGCTATTCCTGCGGCGACCTCTTCCGGCAGCAGACCCTTCTGGATCGTTCGGAAAAAGCGTTGGCGGACGTGGTCAGGGCGACCGAGGACGAGTTTGACGGGCTTGCCGTCGTGGGCCTTCCCGTGGCCGCCGGCAACCGGCTTTACAATGTGGCCGCGGCGTTATCCGGGGGCAGGATCCTCGGCCTGGTTCCCAAGATTCACATCCCCAATTACGGTGAGTTTTACGAGGCCCGTCATTTCGCCAGCGGCGGGTTGAACGCCCCCCTCACGGTCAACCTGGCCGGACAATCAGCCACCTTGTCGCCTTCGCTCATTTTCCCCTGCGCGACGATGCCTGGCCTCTTGGTGGGGATCGAGGTTTGCGAGGACTTGTGGGTGCCCGAACCGCCCAGCGGCAGGTTGGCCATGGCGGGCGCGACTCTGCTGTTGAACCTCTCCGCCAGCAACGAGGTGTTGGGAAAAGCCGCCTACCGCAGGTTGCTTGTGGCCCAGCAATCGGCCCGGTGCGTCGCGGCCTATGCCTACTCCTCGGCGGGCTTCGGGGAATCAACCGCCGATCTCGTCTTTGGCGGCCATGGAATCATCGCTGAAAACGGTTCAATCCTTGCGGAGACTGACCGGTTCCAAAGGAAGGCAACGCTCGGTTTCATGGAAATCGACCTCCAGCAAATCGCCCACGAAAGGCGGAGGCAAGGAACTTTCGCCTCATCGCCCGATAACACCACTCCGCCCCTTGCAGTTCCTTGGAGCGAGGGAAAATCGTTGGTGGCAAAAGAAGGCACCCTGGTGCAGCGCCCGGTGGAAGCGCATCCGTTCGTGCCCTCCAACAAGACCGACCTGCGGGAACGATGCCGGGAAATTTTCAGCATCCAGACCACGGCTTTGGCCCGCCGGATCGACTCGGCAAAACCGCGCGCCCTGGCGATAGGTGTTTCCGGCGGCCTCGATTCCACCCTGGCCTTGCTGGTCGCGTGCAAAACCCTCGACATGCTGGGAATGGAACGCTCGGCAATCAGCGCCATCACGATGCCGGGATTCGGAACCACGGGAAGGACACTCAACAACGCGCTGGCGCTCATGGGGCTTCTTGGAGTCAGCTCAAAAACCGTCGATATCAGGCTCATGGCGCTTGGGGAGTGGCGGGCGCTGGGACACAAGCCCTTCGGCATCGACACCACGGGCCTCGACCTGGCCTCGTTCCAGTCGAGGCTCGACTCGCTCGCCTCAGGGGAGCGGAACGATCTTGTCTTCGAGAATGTCCAGGCCAGGCTGCGGACCTCGATCCTCATGAACACCGGATTCACGCTGGGAACCGGCGACCTTTCCGAAGCGGCGCTGGGTTGGTGCACCTACAACGGCGATCACATGAGCATGTACAATGTGAATTCCGGAGTGCCTAAAACCCTTGTCCGTTTCCTGGTTGGCTGGGCGGCCGAAAACGAGTTCGACGGCGAGGCCAGGCGATGCCTTGCGGATATTGTCGCCACGCCCATTTCGCCCGAGTTGCTGCCGGCGCGCCCCGATGAAAAAACCGCACAGTCAACTGAGGCAAGCGTCGGCCCGTACGAACTCCACGACTTCTTCCTGTATCACTTCATTCGGCATGGGGCATCGCCTGGGAAGGTTCTTTACCTGGCGCGAAAAGCATCCTTCGACACGCCTCGCTCAACCGCCGAAATCGGACACTGGCTCGACCAATTCATCAAGCGGTTCTTCGCGCAGCAGTTCAAGCGGGAATGCGTGCCCAATGGCCCCAAGGTCGGAAGCGTCAGCCTGTCGCCGCGAGGCGACTGGCGCATGCCCCCCGACGCTTCCCCGGGCGCATGGACCGACCGGAATCCAACGGATTGAGCCTGATGCCGGAGGGCATTCCTTCGCCCACCGGCTTAAGCCGACAACTCGCCCCGGGCGGTGATGGTTCCCTTGCCAGCAAGGTGGACCCTTTCGCCCCTCACCTCCACTCCGACCGTTCCGGGACGGCGGGAAACCTGCCGGCCGACGAGGCGGTTCCGGCCAAGGCGCCCGGCCCAGAAAGGCCCCAGGAGGCAATGCGCCGACCCTGTCACCGGGTCTTCCGGAATCCCGGCCGCGGGCGCGAAAAATCGGGAAACAAAATCTACTCCCGGCGTATCCGAAATCGCCGTGACAATCACTCCGCGGCACGGCCATGACGCTATCTGCTCCATCCTTGGAGCCAGCCTTCGAACCTCCCCGGCATCGGCCAGTTCAACAAGCATGTCCATGGCGGAACCAAAAACACCGACGGGCTTGGCTCCAAGAGTCTCGGCAATCTCTTGGGAACATGGCGCCTCCCGGTACGCAAGCGCGGGAAAATCCATGACAAGGCTGCCAGTGTCTCCGCCAACCACCAAGGGGCCCGATCTCGTCAAAAACTCAACGCGCTCACGGGCCAGCTTTGAGTCGAACAAGGCCAATCCCGCGGCAAGGGTGGCATGGCCGCACAAATCGACTTCGCAAGCGGGTGTGAACCATCGGAGTTTCCATTGCCCCGAATCACCCCGCGATTCGATGAACGCCGTTTCAGAAAGGTTGAATTCACCGGCAACAGCCTGAAGATATGCGTCGTCCCTGGCACTTCGCAGCAGCACGACGGCCGCGGGATTGCCCTGGAACGGCCCATCGGCGAAAGCATCGACAATCCAAAACCGCTCTGCCATTTTCCCGACTCCGATTCCATCCCCAATTGGAGACAGCCCTTAGGTTAACCCTAAATCCTGCCGGCATTTCCGGCAATTCCAGCAAGCCCTTCGCCAGCGACACAAACGGACTTAAGAAAAAATCCGGAACGAAAATTTGCATGGACGAAAAATAAAACCTAGTTTTGCCGTGCTTACAGGTTCTGGCGTGTTTAACCTGTGCGCAGCGGCAAGATTTTTCCTTGACGCACATCATTTCTTCAAAACGCCAAGGCACCGGGGATACACAACATGGCCACCTCCCAAATGGCTTCCCGTCGCAAGGCGAACCTCCGCCTCGAGGCTCTTGAAACCCGCCTCACCCCAGCCAGCGTCCAGGATTATTCGAGGGTCCTGACCGATCCCTCCTCCTATGCCTCCAACCGGATCCTTGTCACCCTGACTCCTGAAACCCAACCGAACTACCGGATGGGAGCCTATGGTGCCGGAATCCAACTCACGCGAGGCTTCAGCCTGGTTCCCGGCCTGTACGAGGCAAGGCTGACCGGAACCACCGTCCCAAGGGCCTTGCAGTCCTTGTCGGCCAACAACCTGGTCGCCACCGCCAGTCCCAACATCAAGATCGAGATCGCGCGCACACCCAACGATCCCTCATTTTCCCGACTTTACGGAATGAACAACACCGGACAGACAGGCGGCCGCGCCGACGCCGACATTGACGCCGCCGAGGCCTGGGATCGCGCCACGGGAACGGGCGGAACGGTGGTCGCGGTCATCGACACCGGCATCGACTACCGCCACCCCGACCTTGCCGCCAACATGTGGACAAACTCGAGGGAGATTGCAGGCAACGGCCGTGATGACGACGGCAACGGCTATGTCGACGACATTTATGGCTACAACTTTGTCGCCAACAACGGGAATCCGCTTGACGACAATGGCCACGGCACGCATGTCTCGGGAACAATCGCCGGAGTGGGGGACAACGGTATCGGCGTGGCCGGCGTGAACTGGCGCGGCAAGCTGATGGCCCTCAAGTTCCTCGACAGCACGGGAAGCGGCTATGTTTCCGACGCCGTGGCGGCCCTTGACTACGCCGTGCGGATGGGCGCGAAAATCTCGAACAACAGTTGGGGAGGAGGCGGGGCCGACCCAATGCTGTCGCGCGCCATCTCAAACGCCAGGGCCGCCGGCCATATTTTCGTCGCCGCCGCCGGAAACGAATCGGCGAACAACGATGTCACGGCCTCCTACCCGGCCAACTACAACTACGATAATGTCGTGTCCGTCGCGGCGGTCGACCACAACGACAACCTCGCCTACTTCTCCAATTACGGAGCCACCAGCGTCGATATCGCCGCACCCGGCGTCGGCATCTACAGCACCCTGGCCAACAATTCCTATGGAACCTACAGCGGCACATCCATGGCCACCCCCCATGTGGCCGGCGCCCTGAGCCTGCTGTGGGACAGCGAACCATCCCTGACCTATCGCCAGGTGATCGACCGCCTCTACGCGGGCGCCGACCGGCTCACAAGCCTTTCCAACCGCGTCGCGGGATCGCGAAGGCTCAATGTCAACAACATGATTTCCCAGCCGACAACGCCGCCTCCGACCACCGTGGATGCGCCCCCGGTCGTGACCGCCGTCGCATTCCTGGCGGCCAATGGCGCACTCAATGGCGCCGATGTCAAGTTCTCCGAAGCGATCAACCCCGCCACGATTTCCGCCGCGGACTTCTCGCTGACAGGGCCCAACGGAACCGTGGACATCACATCGGTGGTTGCCGTATCAAGCGGCGGCGGTCGGGTGTTCCGGGTCTCATTCTCGGCATCCGGTTCAGGAGCCTACGCCCTGGCGATCGGGCCTGACATTTCAGACTTGACGGGCAACCGGATGGATCAAAACGGGAACGGCACGCCCGGGGAAGCCACCGATGCCTTCGTGGCACGCGCCACGCTTTCCGGAGGCCTGTCGTTTGTAAACACCACGCCGGCGCCCATCCGTGACTACAGGAACACCATCTCCACCATCAATGTGGGGGCCGGGTTCAATGTCGCCGACCTCAATGTCTCCGTGAACCTCGACCATACCTATGTCGGCGACCTGCAAATCACGCTGCGGTCACCCTCCGGACGGGTGGTTACCTTGTTCAGCCGGCGGGGCCGGGATGGACAAAACCTTTCCAACACCATGTTCGACGATGAAGCATTGACGGGAATATCAAGTGGAGTGGCTCCATTCACGGGTGCCTTCCGTCCGGAAACTCCCCTTTCGGCATTTGATGGATCAAACGCCCGGGGCAATTGGACACTCACGGTCAGCGACAGGGCATGGTACGACACTGGAACCCTGAATTCCTGGAAACTGGATTTCACGGCCATGACATCAGCGGCATCATCGAGGGCGACACCGCGGTCGGCCCTTCGCTCGATGGCAACTTCCGACTTGGCGCTGGCCACCTTCGCGGCCAATCGAGGGGCTGAAGCCGGAAGCATTGGCTCAGCTTCAATGACCGGTTCGACGATCGCCGCGAAAGTTTCCGTTGAGGTCGCGCCCAACGCGGTTGCGGCCACCCCCGTTTCCGGGTCGACGGCCAGAACCGGATCGCCTAAGCGCCCCGGCCGTTCACAAGGATGGTTTGACCAGGCCTTGTGGGCCCGAATCTGAAAATCAGATGGCCTTCGGCGGAACGGGCTTCGATGGCTGGGGCATCGGCTTGGCCGATTCCACCGGCTTGGCCGGCGCGCTCTTGGGCGCGACATTTCCGCCACCGCAATCACCACAGGGCGCGGGAGCGCAAGGGTTCATGAAGCGCGCGTCGGGGCAGTTGGAGGAAAAAGCGTTGTATTGGCGATGAAACTTCGGGTGGTACGGGCATGGGATCAGGCCGAAGGTTCCACCGGCATGCACGGGTGCCACCAGCAAGGCCATCGCGAATCCAATCAGGATCTTCTTCATGTCAGGTTTTCCTGCGGGGTTACCGGTCCGCCTCGGGCACGCGATTTCAAGAAAGGATTTCACCCGAAGGGTCGTTGGGAAAACCTAACCTCCGCGATTGCGAACTGAAGAAAATCCGGATTCTTGGGCAAAAAATCGTTGCCCAAGCGCCCGCGCAATCGGCGCCACCCGCGCGACTCAAACCGATTTCAGGCCGGTTCCGCGTCAAGGTCGGCCGGAGCGAACCGCCCCTGCCGCCATGCCTCGACGGCCACCGCGGCCATGGCCGCGTTGTCCGTGCACAGGTTCAATGGCGGAATAATCACCTCGAACCCTTCCCGAACCAGTTCCGACACCCTGCTCCTGAACAAACCGTTGGCCACGACCCCGCCGCCAACAGCCAGCCTGGAGCACCCAGTGGCCTCCAAGGCGCGTCGGCACTTGGCAACCAGCACATCACCAATGGCGGCCTGCAACTCGGCCGCGAGGTTGGCCTTCGCCTGAAACAGTTGTTCAGAGCATGAAATTCCATCCTCGACCTTCCGCCAGGCCACGGCCACGGCCGTTTTAAGGCCCGAGAAGCTGAAATCAAGCCCTTCATGAATCATCGGCCGGGGAAGGTGGAACACGCCGGGCCTGCCCTTCAACGCGGCCTTCTCAATCGCCGGGCCGCCCGGAAAGCCCAGCTCCAAAAGGGCCGCGGCCTTGTCAAACGCCTCTCCCGCGGCGTCGTCACGGGTGGTTCCGATCCGGAGCAGTTCCAAGGGCCCCTTCGCGTGAAACAAGACCGTGTGTCCCCCGCTGGCGACGAGCGCGACGCAAGGATAAATGTCTTTTCCAGACGCCATGCGGGAGGCATAGACATGGCCTTCCAGATGGCTCACCCCCAACAGGGGAACCCCGAGCGCAACCGAGAGCATCTTGGCCACAGATACCCCGATCACCAGGGCGCCCACGAGGCCGGGCCTGTGGTGAACGGCGATCGCGCCGATGTCAGCCAATCGGACGCCAGCCGACTTGAGGGCCTCGTCGATGACCGGAATCATTCGGGAAAGGTGGGCCCTTGCCGCCAGTTCTGGCACGACTCCGCCAAAGCGCGCGTGCACCGAATGCTGGCTGTGAACCACGCTCGAAAACACGCGCCCGTCATCCGTGAACACGGCGGCGGCGGTCTCGTCGCAGGAAGTCTCGATTCCCAAGAAGCGGGTTTCACGCGCCACGGGGCGCCTCGACGCGCAACGCCGGTTCGCGCCAGCGCGCCGATTGGCGGAAGAAGGCGAGTGGATTGTCGAGAACGATCTTCCGGATCACCGTCTCGGGATGGCCGCGGCGACGCATTTCCAGGATGAACTCAGGCACCGCCAAGGGGTCGGATTTGCCCCAGTCGCCGGCCGAGTTCACCATGATCCTTTCGGTTCCATGACGCTCAATGATGTCAACGGCCCGCTGGGGCGTGCATTTTGTGGTTGGATACAAGGTCATGCCGCACCAGAAGCCGCCATCAAGCGCCGCGGCAACCGTGTGTTCCTCCACATGGTCGACGCACACCCGCGCTGGATTCACCCTCCGGTCGCTCTTGAGCATGTCGAGGATCATCCGTGTGCCCTTCAACTTGTCCTCAAGGTGGGGCGTGTGGATGAGGATGAGTTCGTTCGTCCTCATCGCCAGGTCGACATGTTCCTGAAAAACGATGGCTTCATTGCGGGTGTTCTTGTTCAGGCCGATCTCGCCGATTCCAAGGACGCCCGGCTTTTGCAGGAACTCCGGGATCATCGCGATCACATCGCGGGAAAGGCTCACATTCTCCGCTTCCTTGGCATTGATGCACAACCACGAATAGTGCTGGATTCCAAACTGCGCGGCCCGCCTGGGTTCCACTTCGACCAAGTGTCGGAAATAGTCGCGGAATCCATCGGCTGAACCCCGGTCGAATCCGGCCCAGAACGCCGGTTCCGAGATCGCCACGCATCCGCACCTGGCCATGCGGTGGTAGTCGTCGGTGGTCCGGCTGATCATGTGAATGTGCGGGTCGATGTAATCCATGGCGGGGAATCCGGTTTTTGGCTTGGCCTTATGCTTGTTTTACCCGCATTTCGCCGAACGAAAAAGCCGCGGGGACGGCCCGCGGCGGAAGGCGATTGCAAGGGGTCCGGTACGCTCAGCCCGGTTTCTTGCGATCCTTGCGGCGCTTCCTGTCGAGCTGGGCGGCCCGTTTGAGCATCTTGGGAGTGGGGTGGTTGAAGGCCTTGCGGCGCCGTTTGGCCGCGGTTCTGAGTTTTCGTGCGCGCATGACAATCTCCTTGTGATTACGGATATTACAGCAAAACGCCATGAAACTAAAGGCCTCGGGAGCAAAAAAGCTCACGATCGCCTCAAGCAAGCCCCAATTCCCTCTTGGTGGAGCGGTACCAATTCGAAAACAGTCCCTTGCTCACAGGAAATCCGTTGTCATCAATCAAGGTGCAAACCATCCGTTTGACCGCGATGGGGCCTTTAACGGTTTGCAGCAATCCGCGGCCCAGTTCCGCCGCCTCCGCAAATGATTTCGGGTTCACGCCGCCATCCCTTTCCACGGCGCGCTTGAGAACCTGACAAAGGGATTCGGTGACGGCGCTCTCGAGGATGTATCCGGATGATTCACAAATGGCGGCCAGCGACATACGGGCGCTTTCCAAGGTCATTCCCATTCCAATGGCGATTTGCAGGATGTCGCGTTCCTCTCGACGGTCGATGAATTTGTCGTCATAGGCCCGAAGCTTCACCTGCTCGCGGAATTCCGAGGAGACATCCTCCCGGTTCATGGAACAAGCCCCCTTCGGTGAACTTGCGACTCCAAAAAAAATCCCGCCGGGCAATCCCGGCGGGCGGAAAATCAATCTCGCCCCGCGAGGCGGTCACTCACTTGGCGGGAAGAATTTTCTTGAGATCGGCAACGATCTTCTCGATATCGGCAGTCTTCAGTTCACCCTTCTTGAAGGCGAAATTCGACTCGACCTTGCGCTTGTTGTAAAGCACCACGGTCACATCAGCTTCCTTGGGAATCGTGTATCCCTTGGGGCCGGCCGGATTATCGATGGAAAGGACAAGCTTCTTGAGGTCGGCAGCCTTGGCCATTTCCTTCAGTTTCTTCTCGAGGGATTCGTCGTCGTTGAGGAACACGACAAAACTTCCCATCTTGCAGTCGGAATTCTTTTGGGTGGCTTCGTCAATCTTCTTGACCAAACTGGCCAAGTCGTCGGAGACTTCGCGGGCGAAGATCATCGCGACGGGGTTGCCGCCGTTGCTTCAGACAAGGCATCCCTTGTTGCCGGCATTGGGACCGGTGACATGGGTCGGATAGAAGGCGCCCGGGCTTTTACCCACTTGGGGGCCGGATGTAAGCCCCTCGGCCATGGCCATGGAAACCATCAAGGTTCCAGCCAGTGCCAAGGCGCCGAGATGGTTCGGCGAACGCATGGTGTCAATACTCCTCAAATGCGGGCGACCGCCGCCCGACTATCTGGAAACATAACCCGTCCCAAGCGACAAGGAAAGACCCAAAATCCCGTGATTCTTATTTTCCTCATGGATGCGAGTTGGCCGATTCCAAGCCCAGATATTGCGGTACCTTTTGCCTCAACAGCGCCAACTGTTCCATGGTGTCACCCAGACAGGCGAGCAAGCCAAGATCCTCCTTCTTGATTTCCGAATTGCGTTCCAGCCACGCCCTTGCCCTAAGCAGTTTGTACAGTTTCACCACTTTTCGGTCGCTGATGAACACACGATGCTCCCTGGCCAATGTTTCCAACAAATTGAGGAACACCAGCTGAACCTCCCTCGGCATGAAACGGTCCCGGTCGGATTTCTCGACATCGTCAAGCGGGTCCATGTCGACCCGTCCCATCTGCTCCGTCAAAAAGGTGTGGGCGGTCTCAAAATCTTCCAGTGTCGCCAATCCCGTTTGCCATGGTCGCAGGCGCGCTTGACGCCACGCCTCATTTTTCAGCCCTGAGTCAATGAGCCGCGAAAAACCGTCGACGCCTCCCCTCCAGACCTCCCTGCTTTCCACCTTGATGCAAAATCTGTCCCGCAATGCCGCCATCCGGTGGTTGTCGGGAATCTCGTTGGTCGCGGCGAAGAGCATCCGCAAGGCGGCGCGCTCCGGCTTGCCATCGTCGTAATACTTGCGCTCGTTGAGGATCGTCAAAAGAACATTGAGGATCGCCGATGATGAATTGAATATCTCGTCCAGGAACGCCACCTTGGCCATCGGAAGCTTCCCGGACACCCGCCGGGAGAACCTTCCATCCTTGAGTGCCGACAGGTCGAGCGCGCCGAGGATTTCCGAGGGTTCGCTGAACTCGGTGAGCATGTACTCGAAATAATCCTCCCCGCCGAGGCCCATCGCCTCGGTGAACTTGAGGATGATCTCGCTCTTGCCCGTGCCCGGCTTGCCGACGATGAGCATCGGCTCCTGGGCCACCGCGGCGATGGTCATGAGGTCGATGATCCCGTTCTTGCCGACAAAATAGCGGTAGAGGCTTTCGCGAAGGGAAAGGATTCGCCCCCGGGCCGCCTCGGGATCCTTGGTTGCGCTCACGGCGTCTCTCCCGACTTCTTCGCTTCCGCAAACTCGCTGAAAACCCGAGCGCGCAGCGATGATTCCATTTCGTCCATGATCCAGCAGTCTCTCCCCGCCACGCCTCCGCCAAGCGGCAACGAGGCGAGGCTCTCGATGCCGCGGAGGCCGCCATCCACGCAACCGGGGAAAAGCGTTCCCAGCGGGGTGACTGGTTCGGACATGAGTGAGCGGAGAAGCGCCCGTATCGGATCAGCGAGCATCGCACCTGTTTCGCGATCCACCATGGTCCTGAGGTTGATGAGCGAATCGAGCAGCCCGACGGTGCCGTCCCGTGAGGGAAGGTCGGAAGGCGGGCGGCTGAAATCCGGATCCTTGATGCGATCCCAGAATCCATCCGACCGCCGCCTACCCGAGGCGATCGCGACCGCCTCAAGATGGGCCTCCACGGCCAATCCCGACCGGGATGAATCGGCGCCCTTGCGAATGGCCTCGGAAATCTCCCCGAGGTCGGCGGCCCGGCCGCAAGCCAGCATGCGCCGCGCCACCTTGCCGAGGAAGGCAATCACCCAAACCTGGCGGCCTCCCGCCATCTGGCGGCTAATTTCCTCGACGATCCTGCCGAGCAACCCGCCCAGCGGAATGTTCCAGTGGCATGAGAGCCTCGTCGCCGCGGCCAGGAGCAGCCAGCGTTCGTATTGGATCTCGTCCGACTTGTTTCCCGCGAAACGATTGTCCCCAAGCAACGCCAGGGCGGCACCGGCCCTCCCCTCGTCAAGGATGACGGCCCGCTCCAACGCCGCCAGGGCCACCGCCGACCATTGGTGCGCCGGCAGGCGACCTTCCGAGAGGGTTGCGAGGCATTCATCAAACGCCTGTGTCAGTTGCGACTGATCGGGCGCCGCGCGCAACCGCGCGAGGCAATCGGGGCCGGCGCGGGTGAATGGCTCGAACGGGCTGACGCGCTGCTCGGGTTCCAAGAACCGCGATATTTCAAGAAACTTCCGGTAGATGTAGCGAATTTCACCCGCTTCGCGGCCTTGGCCCGACGGCTCGAGATCGGGCGGCAACGGCCCGGAAAGGCCGCCGCTACGGGCTTGTTCAAGCCGGTAACGATAAGCCGCGAGCAAATGCGATACGGTGCGGGAAAGGGCCGATGCCTTGGAATGGTTTCTTCCAGTGTCGCGCTCCACGGCCCGGTCCATGACCGCCGTTGAGGAAAGGTCGCCCAATAGCGCCAATCCGATCGACTGGGCGGCTTGGCCCAGCACAAGCAGGGCATGGCAGGCGTCCGCTCCCCGGCCGGACCGGGGAAACGATGCCTCGCATTCCGCCAGCAACCCCGAGACCATGGAACCTACCATGCTTAGCTGGTCCTCATGCCCGGCGATTCCCGACCGTCCCACCTTGTCGGTTAACATCCTTGGCATGTCGCCATGAAGCCTGAGGTCTTCTCCCAAGCGCCTGACCAGCCGGTCGCGAACCTCGGCGAGCAGCAGGGTGTCGCCACCGCAAGCCATCGATGCCCCGTTCGCAGCCCACCACAGGTGCGTGAAGGGCCATCTTTCCGTGCGGGCCGCCTGCCTCAGAAAGTCAGCGACTCGCCCGGTGATCGCGGGAGTCTTGGCCCCGCGGGCCCACACCGCCCAATGCCTGCCCGGTTCGCCCGAAGGCGCATAGGCATCGAGCCCTAGAGCGGACATGTTGCCTATGGATGACATTTCGGCTGAGAAAAGTCGCTCCAAGTCCTGCCGCTTGTCTTCATGCCAAACCAGGATCGCCAACAATCGCGCGGCTTCATGATGGTTGCCCGTTTCCGTCTCAATGTCCGCGAGCCGGGACATCAACGACAGTCGCTCCCCGCAGAAAAGGCCGCCCTCGATTTCCCAAAACCGCGCGACGAGAGCCTCCCTCCTGATCTCAGCCTCCCGCGGTCCTTGGCCGGTCGCTTCAACCACGCTGTCCGGGTTCAAGGCGACGCCCGCGGCCACCGGGATGTCAGGTGCCGCTTCCCGGGTGGCGGACGGCGCCACGCTTTTCCTCGAACGGGACCTGGCAGGCTTCGGGGTAGGCGGCGGTTCAACGATGGATTCATCCCGCAAGGTGGGTGGAATTGGCGGCGACTGCGCGGCCAAGGCCTCGTTGACAAGCGCGTCAAAACGGAACGAATGCTGGTCCTTCCAGGCATTAACCACCGTGGCGTCACTTTCCAGCGAGTAGCGGACCCAATGGTCCAGAAGCCGGAAATCGCCCTGTTCATCAGGCAACACGAGCACCCGGAAACCGCCTCCGCTGTTGGGCAGCAGAACGTTGGCCGTTCCCATGGTTGATCCAAGGGCCTGGCGGAGCATCAACGGCGACAGGCTTGGTTCGATCCTTCTGTCGCAAGGCAGGTATACCCCGTCGATGCCCCCCAACTCCGATAATTCCACCGACATCGGCGGGGGTTCCGTTCGCGACTTGCCCGCAGACCTTCGCCAGCGGAAAAACACCCCGGGTTCGGGGTCCATGACAACCATGAACATGTAGCTGGAGAGTTCCTGGGGAGGCAATCGCGCCACCCATCTCCGCAGTTCAACCAAATTCTCCCCGGCATGCCACCATGCGGAGGGGGCCGCCGGATCCCCGCGTGGTTCAAGGCGGAGCGAGACCCGGATCGGTTCATCCCAGCCACCGGCCTTCAGGGGAACCACTGTCCCGATTTCAAATGTCGTTTTTCTTTCGATCGGCTCAAGGAATGGCGCCTCAACCGACTCCCACGGCCTGTCGGCGTGGCACAGCACCCATCCTCCCTCCCGAGGGTGGACCGAAGACTCCATCGGATGCCGACATCCCGCGGGAAACCAGGCTCCCTTGCCGGTCCGGTCCACCATCACGGTTCCGGATCGGTTGAACACCTGGCCGACCAGGACGAATACCGGCAGGCTGTTGCCATGAATCACCCACCACCGCCCGGACTCGCCCGCCAGGCATCCCAACCGTGCCCTGTCGTTCCCCAGCGACACGATGTTGCGCGCCACCACAGCCGCCTCCTTGGCGTCGGCAAGCAGGATCAGGGTGGGAACATTCCAGGGGTCGGGCAGCGGTACCTGCCGCATTGAGACAAGTTCAAGCCAACCGGGATTTTCCCTTTCGGGTTTTCCTGGCGGCCGGCCGACGGAATCCGCTCCAAGCTCGACCAAGGCCTTTTCTTCCCGACGGTTGGCAAGGGCCACCACCCAGGACCCGTCGGCCTGGCGCCAGCAGGCGGACGGAAGCGGTGCCTCGGCCCCCAACCGGCTCAGGAAAGGGGGAAGTTGATCTCCCGCGGGCAGTCGAATCGCCATGGGAATGCCCGTCAGCTTCCGGCCGGATTGGCGCGCCGTTGTCCATTGGTTCCCGTGCCGCCGGATTCAGGCGCGGATACCACCACGCCGCCCCGGGTCACGGTCAGGTCGGCCGTTCCATCCCCGGGCACCAACCCGGCCCCGACTAGCTTGGCGAGCAAGGCCCTGTGCATTTCCTCATGTTCGTGAGGCAGCGCGTCGGAGTCCGATTCAAGATCCACTTTCACCTCGTGCCGGCCGGTGACGGGATTCACGCGCAGCCTGATGGTCATTTCCGCCATCGATTTTTCTCCTAGTCGGGCGAAACGGGAAGGTTTTCCAACCTCTCGGCGGCGGCGGCCAGGTCCGGGGCCAACATCCTCACCAGCTTGGCCAACCCGCACGCGTCGATCACCCTGTCCATCATCAACTGGTCGCGCATTCCCTTGAGTAACGAATCACGGCCCGCCAGCATCGATGCGATCCGGCTCCTTTGGGCCTCGAGCAGGGCCCGCACCTCGGAGTCGAGCGCCTCGCGGGTGCTGGGAGCCAAGTCGGCGTAACGCTCGGGCCTGCCGTCCTGTTTCCAGTAGTGGCAAACTCCCGAGGCGGGCCCGCCCATTCCGTAGACCTCAACCAGTTCCCGGGCCATCTGGGTGGCCACCCAGAGGTCGTGGCCGCTGCCCATGGAGAGTTGCCCCTCAAGCAGGAGTTCCGCCTCGCGTCCCGCGAGAAGCATGGCCACACCGTCGAGAAGTTCAGGGACGGTGCGAACCCTGCGGCCAGCAGCCACTTGCGTGTAGCCAAGCGAACCGGCGAGATCCTCGCCCAAGGCCACCCTCTCGGGTAGTTGGGCGCCGGCCAGCATGAGGCCGGCCACGGCATGCCCGCATTCATGCCCCGCCACGACCCGGATTTCCGACTCCTCCAGCACAAGCCTAGAACGCCCCTCGGCAAGCGCGGCGTCGACATCCGCCGGTGTGGTCGCGTCCGTTCGGCCCGCCGAGAGCCTGCGGCGAGCCAGCATCCGGCATAGCGCGTTGAGATGATCACCGCTGTACCGCGTTCCCGAGGCGGCGCCGGGCGCCTCGAAACGGGTGCGCCTCACCATGTGTTCCACGGTTTCGGGTGTTAACCCGAGGCCCATCGACTTGCCGTGAACCCCGATGATGGCCCTCCTCGCCGCGGCATCCGGATAAGGCACATGAAGGTGGAACTCGAATCGCCCCGGCCTCAGCAGCGCCGGGTCCAACGATTCCACGAAATTCGTCGTCGCCACGACAAACACGAGTTCTTCCTTTCGGAAACCGTCCATTTCCGTCAGCAGCATGTTCACCATCGAATGTTCGACGCCAGAACCGGTGTGGGTTCCACGCCTGACGGCGAACGAGTCGATCTCGTCGAATACGATCACCGCCGGGGCCGACTGCCTGGCCCGCAGGAAAACCTTCCTGAGGTTTTCCTCGCTTTCTCCAACCCACTTGCTCTTGAGTTCCGGTCCGGAAACAACCTGGATGCTCGCGCCAAGGGCGGTCGCCAGCGCCTTGGCGAACAGGGTCTTGCCGGTGCCGGGGGGGCCCCAGAAAATCAGGCCCCTTGGAATGAGGCCCTCCAGCGACTTCACGCCTTCGCCGTCGGATATCGCGTCCCGCCGGGTGAGCAGGTCGAGGATATCGGTCCTGATCCGCTTCTTGAGATCGTCATAGCCTCCGATGTCCGCATCCAGGTCGACATTCGGGAGCGTCATTTCCCCCGGCAAAGTGGCCTGCCTCAACTGCCCGAAAGCCGCTTGGGGGCTCGCGGGAAGGTCGGGGCCCTCGATGGCCGCGAGCAATCGCCTCAGCCTCGCGGCATTCACCCCCGAGACATACTTGTAAAGCTGTGCCACTTGAACCGTTGATCCGAACTTCCGGCATTCCGGCCTCGTGATCAATCGGGGCAGGCGGTCGCGTGGCACGCCCATTAGTGTCACGCGATGGGCAAAAGCGTTCGCAACGACTTCGGGGAGCGGCATGCTGGGGTCGCTGAAGGCCAGCCAGACCCGATTCGGATCCTGATAGAGCAGGTTGACCACATCCCGCCCCAGGTCGGTCACGCCACCGCCCGCGGCCGCGGACAGGAGGTCAAGGTGCTGGATCACCGGCAACTTGTCGCCAGGGTTCTGCAGGTAGGCGAGCAGCTCTCGGTACATCGCGGTGGTGAGCGAAACCGGCGGCCCCGCCGCATCCCCCCCACCCGGCCGCCCGGCGATCACCTGGATGGGCATGGAAGGCTGCAGGGCCTTCAGGCGGGACCTCAGCGACACCAAAACCGGAATTCCCAATTCCTTCTCGCATTCGACCAGCACGGAAACGCCCTGCTTCAACCGCCTGACGGCCTCGGATAGCTGACCGCCGTAGGCGATGTCCACGGCGTCCCCGGCGCTGATCTGCTCGGGACAATCGTCGGGGCGAATTACCAACATGCTCTGTCTCAAATTTTGATGGAAATCGTCAGGGTTCGCTCGGCCTCGTTCTCCTCGACGCGCCGGACCTCCCCAATCTGGGCGGCCTTGCGCTTGATCGCCTCGGCAAGCCAACGGTGGTTGACGGCCTCGATTTCGGCTCGCACCCCGGGCAGCGCCTTGCCAAGCTCGGCAGTCGCCTCACGCGCCAAATCCTCCTCCAAGTCGCGCTTTTTCCCCTCGATGGCCCGCGAAAGCGATTCCCGCTTGGCGTTGGCCAGTTCGGATTGGGAACCCGTCCGCTCCACACGCACCTTGACCAACTCGTCCTGAACCGCTTCCCTGGCCACGGAAACGCGTACCTCCTTGGTGCGCAAGTCGATTTCCACCAGGGCCCCGGCAACCAGCCGCGACAATCTTCCCTCCGCCGGTTCCGCGCTTGAATAGCCGGATTCAGCCAGGACTTTCTCGAGGCAATCCGTCAACTCGGCCTCGGGCAGGATCGACAGGGAAGACAGCCTGGTCGTGATGGAATCGCAACCGGCGGCGACGATTTCAACCTGCGCCATTTCCACCGTGTAGGTCTGGCTCATCCCGAACCCCCTCGTCCCAGAACCGCCATGGCCCTCACTTCGCGGGCCAAGCACGCCAGGCGATCGCGCATGGATGGCGGAACCGATTCCTTAAGCGCGCACGCGGAGGCGTATGTCTCGTCAATATAGACCGGTTCCTCGGCTTGATCGCGAAAGGCCACCATCTCGGCAAGCATGTCGGCAACCGAAAGCCAGTCGGATTCGATCGACTCGACCTCCGAGAATGAAAGGGCCCCCGACATTCCCGCCGGCCCGCTCGATGGCAGGTAATCCCTGAGGCGCTCGAGCCAATCCCGCCTGGAACAGGCCGCGGCGGTACCCCGAATCATCCCCCGGGCCAGGTCCGGCCTTCCCGTGCCGGCGCACATGCCGCTCCATGACCTCCAAGCGCTGATCACCGCATTTCGCGCGGGCTTGCCGCAGGAAACCCATGAGGAGAGCGCCCTGGCCCACATCATTTCCGACCAGGGCATCATCGATTCCACCAGCGGCAGCAGCGGCGGAGAAAAGATCAAGCCCGTATCGATGCCGGTTCCAGCGTCCTGGCAAAGCCCTGGAAATCCCAGCAGGAACCAAGCCCACTCCCTCGGGCACGCCTTGGCCCACCGGGCCGCTTCCGACTCCGTGGCCATGCTGAGCCATCTCCAGGCCATGAGGGTGTCGCCGCTTTGCCATTCCCCGTCCTGGGAGTCTGGCAACGACTCGCAGCCACCCGCCAGAGCGGCGATCCGCAGCGAAACCGGACCGAACGAGAAAGCCAAATCCCGCGGTTTCCACCGGTTCCATACCGGTTCCCGGCATGTTTCACTTTCCCGTGTGGCATGCGGAAACGGGATCGCCAGTCCGCCTCCGGCCGCCACAAAGGAAGAAACCACGAATTCCTTGAGAATTTCCTTGGCGAAGCCGGCGCCCCTGGGGGTGATCGCCATCACCCCGCGCGGACAGGAAACCTTCTGGTAAACCGGGGCTTGCGCCGGGCGGGCCAGCCTGGCCAAACCAGTCAAGACAACGCTGTCCCACGATTCCGGCAACTCGGATCCCCACAAATGAGCCAAATATTCCGTCCGCCTGGCTTGGTTGATTTATCTGCCAGGCACAAATCGACATCAAATCACGCCGCCCCATCCGCTTAAGACCGGTTCCACCCGACACCATGACCAAGAATTCGGCCCGGTGAAACCCATGCGCTCTGGCAAGGCATTCGGAGTCCGTTGTTGATAGCCCTATCTCCCGATCAAGGCGCCGTTGCGAAAGGAAAGATTTCAATCGGCACCAACGCGGTCACACCCGGCTTGCAAGACAAAAATAATTCCACCAAGACAATCCACAAGCGACTCATCCATAGGATTCGCCAAGACTTGAATCGAATTCAAGCGCCCGGAAAAACTCGGCTGGAATATCGGTTTTGCGGCGATTAGCTTGTTTCTTGCCGGCGCAATAGTCCGCTGGCACGAACCATGGATGGTTCGGATCAGTCGCAAGGAAGCAACATCTCATGAGCAACACCGCGCCCGCCTTCAAGCCCGTGGCCCGCATCGGATTTTTCGGCCCCAACGGCTATCACGGCGACCGACGCCATGGCAGCAACCTTTGGGATGCCGGCATACGCGCCTCTCTGGAATATGCGGAGGCGGAGGCCGTCGCTCTCCCGGAAAAGATCGAAGGCAAGCGCGTCTCCAACCTCTTGGCCAATGTCGACGGATTGGTCGTTACCGGGCATGACGCCTGCCACTTCCGTCACACCGACATGGAAGAACTTTTTCAATACTGCCGAAAAAACGCCATTCCGGTGCTCGCCATCGATCGTGGCATGCATGCCATGAACACAGCCTTTGGAGGCACCACCATGATTGACATGGGCCGGGAAGCGCCCGACATGCTCCAACACCGGCATCCTCCCGAACGGGGCCTCAGGCATGGGCTTGTCGTCGAGGAATTCAGCCGTTTGGCCAAGCTCTACGGCGAGGGCGAGATCATCGTCAACAGCGAACATTCCCAAGCTGTCGGCAGGGTTGCCCGGGCTTTCAAGGTCGGCGCCCGCGCCATGGATGGTATGGTCGAGTCAATCGAGACTAATCCGGAAGATCCCTGGTGGGCTTTGGGGATCCAGTGGCAGCCGGCTTGCGCGACTTCCTCAGGACTTGATATACAAATTTTTCGTTGTCACATCGAAAAGGCCAGGGCGAGGGCAGCGGCCCCACGAGCCAGGGCGGCCTGAAATCACTTCCAAAAAGGACAAGCGCTGGGAAGACTGGATCATCAGTCGCCAGCGCTTGTCCCGATAATTGGCAAATTATCAATCAGGGAACCAAGACGGCGTCGATCACATGGATGACGCCATTGCTTGCCGTGATGTCAGTCTTGACGACTTTCACCTTGCCGTTGAGAAGCACACCACCGTCCTTGACTTCTACCTTGAATTTCTTGCCGTTGAGCGTCTTCGCGCTTTTCCCGTCAAGCTTTACGGCGTCGGCCGCCAGAACCTTGCCCGATACCACATGGTACTTGAGGATCGCGCCGAGGGCTTCCTTGTCCTTGAGAAGGGCTTCAATCTTGTCCTTGCCGAGTTTCGCGAAGGCTTCGTCGGTGGGGGCGAACACGGTGAAGGGCCCCTTGCCTTCCAACGCCTCGACCAAACCGGCTGCCTTGACGGCGGCCACGAGCGTCTTGAAGTTTTCGTTGCCGGCGGCGATTCCGACAATCGTCTTTTCCTCGGCGCGCAGGGCGGTGACTGAGAAAATGGCCACGGCGGCCGCAAGGCAAAGTGCACGATACATGGTGAAAAATACTCCAAATCCTAAAAGTTTCAAATCCGTCCAAAATGAACGGCGAGTTAATAATAGGCATCCACTGCCAACAAGAAACGGAAAAACCGGCCAATGAGGCCGGCTTGGTCATTTCAACGATTTTGAGACCCAAGAATCCGCGCCTATCAAGGCTTCAAGCCCGGGGCATGCTCGCGGGAGGGTCGGGAAACGGGTACCACACCGGGCGAATCTGCCTTGCCGGCCGCGACAGGCGCCTCGGAATCCATGGCGACAGGCTCGCGATCCTCGGACTTTTTGGCTGGAAGCACAAGTCCGGCGGCCACCACCAGCGCCACCCCGACGAGCAATCCAGTCCTGCCTTGCCATCTCATGATGGAACCTCCAGACAACTGTGCGGTCTGGAGGCCGAATGAGTGGCTTGAAAGCTCCATCGGAATAGGAGGCACCGGCCAAACCGCCGGCGCGACCGTCAAGGCTTCGCCAAATTGAATTGGACGCGCACTTCCTGCTCGACATGCCGTCCGGGCAGAACCTCGCAATCGGCCTTGAGCACCAATGTCTTGGAGAAACCCTGCTTGGCGGTGGCGGGCACGGGAACATCAAGGACGGCTTCCGTCACATCTCCCGGAACCGTGGCGCGGATCCCGTCCTCCTTGCTGTGAAGAACCACGGGCCCGTAGAAACCCTGCCTGTCGACCTTGACCTTCAACTTTGCCTTTTCCCCTGGCAAGCCGCGCCCAGGTCCGTTCGCCGTCACTTGCTGGATTGGCTTCTTTGGCAGGACAACCAGGGTTACGGCTTCACCTTGGTCCGATACGGGCATCGTTTTCGGGGGAGCATTGGGCTGGGCTCCCTCCGCGGGGGGCATGGTGATGTTGGCCAGGAAACTCGGCACGATGGTTGAAATGCCGGCGCGGGCGTTGGTGCGAACCTCCAACTGGAATTCGGCGATGTTCTTGTCAGGGGCGACGGTAAGCATGTTGTTGTTGCCATTAAACACCCGGTAAGGCACATCCTGCTGGTTGGCGGTCGCGATGAAAACCTGCACGGCGTCTTTCACGCGCGGATTCCGTTCCAGGTTCCACGAAAGCGTGACCTTGTCCCCCTGCTCAACAACGAATTCCGTTTTTCGCACCTTGGCGGAGAGCCCGATGGCGGGCTTTTCGGCCGAACTGGTGAGAACCGATACCTCCTCCATGCGGACGGGATAAGGGTTGTTGTTTCCCGGGTTGCCCGGCCAGGTGAGGCCCGCATGGCGCGCCTCGCGCCTGACAGGTTGCCTGGAGCCTTCGATCGCGGCCTTGCCGACCACGGTGATGTGACCAAGCGCCACGGCCATGCCGCGCGTGGATTCAAGAACAAGCGTGTTGCCCTTCTGCCCCCCCTCGATCCTGCACGGAAGGGCGCGGATGCCTTGCGGTAGACCCTCCACGCTGACATCGATCGGGCCGTCAAATCCACCCTGCCTGGCCGCCAGAACCAGCAGGATGGCCGGGGAACCCGGCTTCACCCGGGGGGCTCCGTAGAGTCCTTGGCCGTTGAGGCTGACGAGGCGGAAGTCCGGGGAAACATCGCCAATCTTGAGGACATAGCCCAAATGCGGACCGCCCTCGAGTTCGCCATCGCGGGCGGTCACCATGACATGGAAGATCCCGTCGCGCGGAGGCAAGAAGCGGTACGGACCGGGATCCTCGCTCCGGTTGAAAAACCATTGGGGATGAAGAACCTCGCCTCCATCGTCGATTTCCATGCCCTGCGAATCGCCTTCTCCCTTGAGGGTCATCACGAAATCGAGGTCGGTTCCGATTCGGTCGCCCAGCACCTCGATCCAAACAGGTTCGCCCTTCTTGGCCTCAAACCGGTACCAGTCGCGGTCGGCGGCCTTCTCCATCCTTCCGGCGATAATCGCAGGAAGTTTCACGGGCATCGATTTGTCCTGCGTGTCGTTGTCCGGATTTTCCTCGACGGGATCGGCGGCTGCCGCCACCACATTCACGGGGCTTCCATCCGGTAATCGAAGGGTCCGGAAGTCGATCAGCGCGCTTCGCGGTTGGCTCGGCGGCGGACCATCACCCTGGTTCACAAGCCGCAAAACGGCAGATTCAAGTCCGGCCGGGCCTCCCGGTACGGGTCGGCCGCCGGGGAGCCCCCTTCCGTAAACCGTGAAATCCCGCCTGTTGGGACCAGCCATCGGAGGGAAAACAGATTCAACGCGCGCCGCCGAACCGACTCGCAACTGGTAGTAGCTGTCCGGCCCCCCCTGCAAATATCCGAATGAAAAGACCCTAACCAGGTACGAACCATCAGAAGGAAGCACGGTATCGGCGACCGCATCCTCAAACGCCCTGTCGCGCGCGCTGGCGACAAGGTTGCCGCCCTCGCCAAATAGCTCAAAGGCCCCCGGCAGCCGACTGTCTCCGCTGGAGGTTCCCAGCCAGATGGAAACCCGTTGTCCCTTCTTCCCGGCAAACTTGAAGTAGTCGACATCACTCGAACTGTTAAGGAATCCGCTTGCCAAGGCACCAACGGAAAGTTCCTGGGCTGTTTCAGGATCGTTGTTCGGTTCCACTTCGTCGACGATCGGGCTGTCCGTCACCATCAACCGACGGGAATTGCTGGCCCCGCCCTCGGTCACCACGCGCAACTCGCACCATCCAGGCGAGGCTTTCGCGGGCACGCGCACTTCGATGCGCTTGGCCCCTGGCGCGCCTTGGGCGCCACCCATTCGCTTCGACTTGGGTGCGGGATTTTTCCCCTGGTCAGGCGATTTGGAAGCCTCCAACTCCTCCTCGGGAAGGATTTTCCAGCTGATACCACTGCGGGAAAAATCCACTGATTTGAGCGTTTCCAGGCCGGTTCCATGAACAGTCACCACGGTGGTTTCACCGCGCTTGATCGCGGCGGGCTGGAACCGGATGACGGTGGGCACCGCCTCGAAATCGGCTTGGAGCGGAAGGCTAAAAAGGGCCGTGAATCCAAGCAAAACCGCGAATGCCGTGATAAATCGTTTCACTTTCAACCCCGGTTTGACATGGTTGATGGAACTTGACGGGTGGATCATCCGTCAAATTGGATAGCTTACCCCCGCCTTGAAGGCCCAAACAACCCTTGCGAGCAAATTTTGAAGAATTCGTTAATTTTCATTTTGATTCGCGCGATGGGCTAGAATAGGTATGGGTCAGTGTGTTTTAAATAATTACCCACCTGCTTGGAGGATCACGAACATGCTGACAATCTGGGGTAAGGCTCAACGATTCTGCGATGGCATTTCCAGGCGTGATTTCGTTCAGGTGGGTGCCCTCGGCGCCAGCCTCACGATGGCTGACATCATGCGCCAGCGGGCCATGGGTGCCGTCAAGGCCTCCGGCAGCAAGGCCAAGGCCGCCATCCTCATCTATCTTCCCGGCGGCCCGTCGCACATGGACATGTACGACCTCAAGCCTGAAGCCCCCAAGGAATTCCGCGGAGAATTCAATCCGATCGCCACGAATGTCCCCGGCATCCAAATCTCCGAACACTTCCCGATGCAAGCCAAGATGTTCGACAAGTTGGCCGTCGTCAGGTCGCTTGTCTCTGTCGATGAACACTCCGACTCCTTAGTCATGACCGGTTACAGTGAAAACACTAACCGTACCCAGCAGCACCCCAGCTTTGGCTCGGTGATGTCCAAGATCCGGTCCGCTGACGCGGGCGCTCAATCGGTTCCCCCGTTCGTCAGCCTTCGCGGCATGAGCCGCGGCACCGAACCCGGATTCCTGGGCGTGGCCCATCGGCCCTTCACCCCGGGCGGTCCAGGCTTGGCCAACCTCAAGCCGGCCACAGCCAACACCGGCCTCAACCTCGACGCCCGGAAGGATCTCCTCACCGGTTTCGATGACCTCCGTCGTGATATCGACGCGAGTGGCACGATCTCCGGCATTGACACCTTCACCGCCCGCGCCTTCGACATGGTGACTTCCGGCGTGGTCCGTGAAGCCCTGAGCAACGAAAAGGAAGCGGCCCCTGTTCGCGAACGATACAAGGGTGTCGAGTCGTTCCTCACCGCCCGTCGCCTTGTCGAAGCTGGCGTCTCCTGCGTGACGCTTTCGATCGGCGGTTGGGATACCCACGGCAACAACTTCCAGACCCTGAAGAAGCAACTTCCCCAGGTCGACCGCGGCATCGCCAACCTGATTTCCGACCTGCATGAGCGGGGCATGGACAAGGATGTGGCAGTCGTGATGTGGGGCGAGTTCGGCCGTACCCCGAAGATCAATGGGAACGCTGGTCGCGACCACTGGTCCCCTGTCATGTCCGCCCTTGTTGCTGGTGGCGGGCTGCGGATGGGTCAGGCGGTCGGTTCCAGCACCGCCCGTGGCGAACGCCCCAAGGATCGTCCTTACAAGGTGTCCAACCTCCTTGCCACCCTCTACTCCGCCATGGGTATCGACCCGGCCCAGACCTTCCAAAACGGCAGCGGCCGTCCGATGTATGTCCTCGACGATCGTGACCTTGTCACCGAACTGGTCTGATTTTCGACCGTAGACTTGATATCGCCCGCCCCTTTAGCGGGGCGGGGGTTTCATCGCTCAAGACGATGGCCCCGCTCCGCCTGTCATGATCATAGCAGGTTATTGGAGACGCAGGCCATGACTCGCACCATCGCAATTTTGGCTATCTCTTGCGCGGCATCCCTTCCTGCTTGGGGTGCCGCTCCTCGTTTGGAAATTCATCCCTCCGACCTGAATCTCACCGGCCGAGACGCCTCGGCCCAAATCCTGGTGACGCGGGTGAATGCGGATGGATCAAGGGAAGATCTCACCACTGAGGCGGTTTTTTCCCCCACCGTTGCCAATTGGGTTCGTCTGTCATCCGGAAGGGCGTTTGCCATTTCCGATAACAAGGGAACCATCCAAATCAAGGCAGGCGGACTTACGGCCAGCCTGCCAGGCCAAACGCGCGACACCGCCCGGGAAACAACCGTCAGTTTCAACGAACAGGTCATTCCCATTCTTTCCAGGTTTTCCTGCAACTCGGGTGGATGCCACGGAAAGCAAAGCGGTCAAAACGGGTTCCGACTTTCACTGCTTGGTTTCGATCCCGAACTCGACCTGACCACGCTCACCAAGGAAGTGCGCGGCCGTCGGGTGATCGTCGAGGCGCCTGAACGATCGCTGCTCCTCCTCAAGGCATCCGGTGGCATTGCCCATGGTGGAGGAAAAAAGTTCGACACGACCAGCGACGAATACAAGCTGATCAGGCGTTGGATCGCCACGGGCGCCTCTGGCCCCAACGAACTCGACGCCACGCTTGAACGCCTGGAAATCGTGCCGCCCATGCGCCAATTCAAGCCTGAAGCCCGGCAACAGATCGTGACCTTGGCCCATTACTCCGATGGCCGTGTCGAGGATGTGACCCGCATGGCCCAATACGAGTCGAACGATCCTGAAGTCGCCGGGGTGGAATCATCGGGCGTGGTCCGGTCCGGAAAACGCCCGGGGGAGGCCGCCGTGATGGTGCGCTACTCAGGCAAGATCGAGGTGTTCCGGGCCCAGGTTCCGATGTCCGCTTCGGCGTCTCCCGCGGACTTTCTTGCCAAGGGGCCAATTGATCAAGCCGTTGTGGCTCGCTGGAAGGAGTTGGGTGTGACTCCCTCCGGCCGGGCCTCCGATGCCGTGTTCATCAGGCGCCTGACCCTCGATCTCACCGGAAGCCTGCCCACTCCCGAACGCGTGAAGGCCTTCGAGGCCTCCAAGGCCCCTGACAAGGATGCGAGGCTTGCCGACGAGCTTCTTTCATCCCAGGAACATGCCTATTTCTTTGCCGGCAAATGGGCGGACATCCTGCGGGTGAAGCGTGGAAACCAGGCTGACAGGGCCTTTGGCACTTTCGCGTTTCATCAGTGGCTCAAGGATGCCGTGGCCAGCGACATGCCATACGACCAGATGGCCCGCCGCATCATCGCCTCGGTTGGTGACGAGGAACGCTCCCCCACGACCGTGTGGTACAAGGACATGGTTTCCGCCGACCAGATGGTTGATAACCTCGGACAGGTGTTTCTGGGTACCCGTCTGCAGTGCGCCCAGTGCCATCACCACCCTTACGAGAAGTGGACACAGGACGATTACTGGAACATGGCCGCATTTTTCGGGCAACTCGGCCGAAAGAACATCCCCGTCGCATCAAGGGGCGGACAGCAACAGCAGAATCTGCAAAGGCAATTTTATTACAACAAGGGATCGGGAAATGTCACAAACAAGCGTAACAACAAACCCGCTGTCCCGACCCCCCTCGATGGGGTTCCCGCCGAAATCGCGACGGGCGTTGATCCGCGGAACACCCTGGTCGACTGGATGACCCGCAAGGACAACCCGTTCTTCGCCAAGGCCGTCGCCAACCGTTACTGGGCGCACTTCTTTGGTCGCGGAATCGTTGATCCCCTCGATGACATGCGGATCACCAATCCCCCGAGCAACCCCGCTTTGCTCGAGGCCCTGACTGGCGTCGTGACTTCCAACGGTTACAGCCTGCGTGCCCTTTCCAAGGCGATCGTTACAAGTGGCACTTACCGTCTCGCCTCTGAACCCGTGCCCGGCAACGCCGCCGACAAGCAGTCGTTCGCCCGCTACTACCCCAAGAGAATGACCGCGGAAGTTCTTCACGACGCGGTGCACCAAGTGACTGGTTCACCGGCTTCGTTCCCGGGCTTGCCCACCGACAAGAACGCGCCAACACGCGCCATCATGCTCCCGGACGAGTCATTTTCCTCCTATTTCCTCGATGTCTTCGGACGCCCGCAGCGTTTAAGCCCCTGCGAATGCGAGCGCGTCACCGAAGCCAACCTGGCCCAGGTGCTGCATCTGGTGAATTCCGAGGAAATCCAAACCAAACTCGGTCGGGCCGGCGCCCGCGCCGACCTCCTGGCCAAGGATCCGCGATCGGACAAGGAAAAGGTTTCCGAACTCTTCCTCTGGGCCTTGGGACATGAACCGGACGAGGCCAAGATGAAATTGGCCCTGTCCCACATCGAGAAGGCCGACAAGAACAAGAAGCAAGCCTACGAGAATATTCTCTGGGCCCTGATCAACATCCGGGAGTTCTCCTGGATCAGGTAAGAAGCCTCCGCCATTTTTGCATCAGGTCCGCCGGTTCCAAGTCACCTGGAACCGGCGCTTCATTTTGAAGAAGCGACTGAAGCCGGCTTTCAATAAATGAGTTGGATTGACCACGCTGATAAAACAAAAAGTGCAAGTTGCTTGAATCCATAAGAGACCCGATCGGATGTGCGAAGCACCGGAGTCAACGGTTGGGATTCAATAAGCCCCACTCACTCCGCCTTCGACTCCGCTGGATCTCTTTTTATTTCTGAATAATGAAGCCGGCTTTAGCCCGTTTCCTCGGCATGGGAGCCACCGACGAAGTGAGGGGCTTTTGAATTATGAGGCAAGCCAGCCTCGTCAATCAAATCCACATGCTCATAGAAGCAGTGGGAGGGACCTTGGTTTCAATACTGGCACGATTTTGAAGTCATCTGCATTGCGACGGAAGGGGGCACCAGGGACATTGATCAGCGGGGTGCGTTGGTCACGATTCATGGCAAGGCCCTAGATCGTGCTTAAAATAGATGAGTTGGATTGATAATCCCGATAAAAATGTAAATCAACACTATTTCAATACGCCCCATTTACTTCGGCTCCACTGGAGGCTCTCTTGTTTCCGCCATGGCTCCTGGAGTTGTTCCTTGATCGACTCGCCCCTCACTCCGCTGGGGGCTCCTAAGCATCGTCAGCCTTTGTTTGGCCTTCATATTGAGATCCGCTTATCGCGTAAGAGCCCTGAACGAAGTGAGGGGCCCTCGCGGACATTCAACAATCTGGCGCCAGTTCAGAGGTCACTCGCACCGTTCGACGCTCTAGCGACAAGAAAGGACTAACAGAATGATGGCGGGTGCCAGGGTCTTGAGCAGGCCAGATATTTGAAGTTGGCTCTAGCAACCACACGCGTTCATCAAGCATCCCTTTCGGAATGTGAATCAAAACCCATCCCCACGGTGCCCGTCATCGGAAGAATCCGAGCCAGAACTGGAACATCTGTTCGCGGTCGGTCTGGGCCTTCACGATCGGGAAGCCGAAGTCGAGCGCGATGGGCACCGGCCCCATCATCGGCACCACGAAGCGGGCGCCAACACCGGCGCTCACCCGATAGTTCTCGATCTTGCTGATGTCGGGTTCCACCGTACCGCTGTCGACGAAGCCCACAAGATAAACCTGATCGTTGGCCATGACGGGAACCTGGTATTCCAGCGAGTTCAGGAACATGAAGTCGCCACCGACCATGAATCCGTTCTCGTTGGGGCTCACGCCTCGGAAGCTGAAACCTCGAATCGAGCGGAATCCACCAGCGAAGTAACGCTCATAGACGGGGGTGTTGTCACCCGCCCAGGAAAACTGGCTGCGAAACGCCAGAACATGCCGACCGGAACCGTCGGCCCGCTCATAGGTGGTGAAGTATTTGTTCAATTCAATGTTCACCAACGGGAAGTCAAACTCGCCGAAGGCTTGCTCGAAGCTGGCGTCGATAAGGCTTCCCTCGGTGGCCCGAAGGAAACTGTCACGGCTGTCCCGGGTCACGCCAACCTTGACTCCTGTCAGGAAGTTGTAGCCTTCCACCGATGTGTAGGCGGGAGGCGCGCCGGCGGGGACCTGAAACACCCCGATGTTCTCAACACGCACCGAGCCGTTGAGAGACCAGTACTGGTTCAGCCGTCGGCCCAAGGTGAATCGGGCGCCCAGCCTTTCCTCGGTGTATTCGAGGTAGTTGCGGGTGAAGTAATAACCGCTGACGCCAAAGCTCCACGGGCTGTCAAAAAGGAATGGCTCGCGGAAGCTGATGCTGTACCTCTGGAGCTGGTTTCCAGGCACTGCCTCGATCCGGAATTCCTGGCCGGCTCCTCGGAAAGCTCCGCCGCTGATGAGGTCGTCAAGGCTGGTGGGCAGGCGGGCGATGTCAAAGTTCCGCTCGTTGAGCACGATGCTGCCGTTGAGGCCGGCGTCCGAGTTGACTCCAACGCCAAACAGGAGGCTGCCCGTGGTTGTTTCCTGCACCTGCACCAAGAGGTCCTTGAATTCGCTGTCATTCTCGGGGTCAAGCACCGTCACCGTGGGCCTGACATCGCCGTTGGTTTCAAAGATGTTGAGCTTGGCGAGATTTCGCTCGGCCACCCTGATGTCGGGGTAGGTGAGAACCTGGCCGGAATAAAGAGGCACCTGCCTGAGGATCACATTCTGCTTCGTGCGCTCATTGCCCACGATGATGATCTGGCCCACGCGGGCCGGCTGCCTCTCGGCGACTTCGTACTGAAGGCGCACGAGACCCGGTGTTTCGGGCATGTACACGGGAGTGGGGGTGACCCTGGCCTCGCGGCCCATGTACCCGATGTAGTCCTCAATGGCGCGCTTGTCGGTATTGACCCGCGTCTCGCTGTAATACTGTCCCGCCTTGACCTTGGATAACTGCTCAAGCTGCTCGGAGGGGACAGAACGGGCATTCACCACCTGGGGTGCGCCTTCCACCGTGTAGCGAAGCCCCTCCCGCACATGGAAGACAAGGTCGACCTCGCGGCCGTCGGGGGTCCACCGCAATTCCCGGCCCACCTTGGCGTCAAGGAAACCGTGCGACTTGTAATACTCCTCGAGCTTGAGGATGTCGTTGTCGGCGAGCGCCGCGTTGAACTTTCCGCCAAAAAGTCCGAGGAACTTCTTGGAAGACTGGACATGCGTGGCCAACACTCCGCCCGAGACGAAATTCTGCCCCTCGAAGGCGATGCTGCGCACCTTGACAACCGGCCCCTCGGTGATGTTGAAGATCACCTCGGTGTCGCCGGCTTCGCCACCCTTGAGCAACTCGCAGTTGGCGAAAGGTCGGCCCAACTCGTTGTAGCGCCTCACGATCGCCTGGCAGGCAAGCTTGTTGGCCATCGGACTCAGGGGCCGGCCCTTGCTGATCATCGTGATCTGGTTCAGTTCGTCTTCCCGGATGTGCTTGGCACCCTGGTAGCTGACGCTCTGGATGACGCTTGGAAAATCCTTGATCAGGAAATAGACCGTCACCCGGCCGTCCTGCAGGTTTTCCAACCGCGGATCGACGCTGGCAAACTGCTTGGTCGCCATCAGTTTGCGGACATCTTCCTGAACCAGGTGCGATGTGAACTCAACGCCTGGCTTGGTCTTGAGCTGGGACATGATGTTCTGCGTCGAGACATGGCGGTTGCCTTGGACAACCACATCAGCCACCAGCACCTTCGCCTGGCCCGGGTCGCCCGGCCGGGGAGGTTGCGCGGAAGCGGGAGGAACCGGACGCAGGGGAGACGGCCCGGGAGCGCGTTCGGGCGGCACACCCATGGAAACACCCGGGGAAGTGATCGGACCGGCCCCGACGCCTCCCGGCAGAAGGGGCGGCCCACCCGATTGTGCCACGGCATTGCCGGCAAGGGTTGTCGCCAGAAGCAACCGCAATCCAAGACGCAAGGCGCCCGGATCGATCATTCGGCGCGAAATTGGCCCGCTTCGTTCCATGTGCCGGTCCCGTTGTTCCGCTCCCTCGGGAATTCCCGAAAGGACAAGGCCAATTAGGCTGGTGAATCACTCAAGTCAAGCGAACCTGACCGCAGGGGGGACATCAGCCCCTTGTGCGGAACCGCCGGGCTGAGAAGATAGGGACTTCACGAAATGGATTAAATTGCAAATATCGGCGGATTTCATGACAACGGACGGCAAATTGGCCTTGGTTACCGGTGCGACGGGTTGCGTTGGCAGCCATGTGGTTGACGCCTTGTGCCAGCTGGGTTGGCAGGTTCGCGCCATGGCCCGTTCGATGGCCGGGCCTTACCCTTGGAATCCCAACCCAAGGGTGGAAGTAATGTTGGGCGATCTCACGAATGGCCCGCAATTAAGGGAGGCAGCCCAAGGGGTTCAAGCCGTTTTTCACTGTGCGGCGAAGGTAGGCGATTGGGGAGATGTGGAAGAATACCGGCTGGCGAATGTCGGAGGCACTCGACATCTTCTTGAATCCTTGGCAGGCAAAACCCTCCAACGGTTTATTCATTTCAGCAGCCTCGGCATCTATGAAGCCAGGGACCATTATCAGACCGATGAATCAATATCGCCGCCAGAAAAACATATCGACGGATATACCCAATCGAAGGTTGAATCTGAAAAGCTGGCCCTGTCTTTCGCCAAGGATGGCAAGGTTCCCGTCACGGTTGTCCGGCCCGGCTTCATCTATGGCCCAAGGGACAGGACCGTTCTTCCCAAACTGGTGGACAACTTGAAGGCGCGGAGGTTGAAGTACCTTGGATCGAGCCGTCAGGCAATGAATTGCGTCTTCGTGCGCAACCTCGTCGATGCCAGCCTGCTGGCGCTCGAAAATCCCTCAGCGGTGGGTGAGGCGTTCAACATCACCGATGGTGAATCCATCAGCAAGAAGCGCTTCATCGAAGCTGTCGCGGATGGCTTCGGCGTTCCCAGGCCGGGGTGGATCAAGGTTCCCCTTTGGCTGGCCAAGCCTTTGGCCGCATGGATGGAGTCGGGGGCGCGCGCCCGGGGAGCCAAGGAACCCCCGTTGCTGACACAGGCGCGAGTGAAGTTCCTCGGCCTGAATCTGGACTTCAGCATCGCCAAGGCCCGACGCATTTTGGGCTATTCCCCCAAGTACCCTTTTAATGACGCCATTCGGGAAACGGTGGCCTGGTACCATTCTTCCAAGTAATAAAGCCCGTAATTGTTTTCCCAACTGACTCCGAGGAACCAGGCATGGACCTGCGCGGCAAAAAAGTGGCCATCCTGGTGGAACAGCAGTATCAGGAAATGGAAGTTTGGTATCCGCACTACAGGCTCAAGGAAGCGGGCGCCTCATCCATTCTCGTCGGCCCCGAGGCCGGCAAGTCCTATCCCAGCAAGCTCGGATATCCCGCGGTCGCCGAAAAGGGAATCAGCCAGGTGAGCGCGGACGAATTCGACGGTGCCGTGCTACCTGGTGGCTTCGCTCCCGACTTCCTCCGCCGGTCACCCGCGATTGTCTCCTTCGTGCAAAAACTGCACGACCAAGGCAAGGTCTTGGCGGCGATCTGCCACGGGCCATGGATGCTTTGCTCAACCAACGCCCTTCGTGGCGGCCGCAAGGCCACCTGCTTCTTCGCCATCAAGGATGATGTGGTAAACGCCGGGGCCAGCTATTCCGACGCCGAGGTCATCCGGGATGGAAACATCATCACCAGCCGCAAGCCCGATGACCTTCCCGCCTTCATGCGTGAAATGATGGCAGCCTTGGCCGAGCGCAAATAACGAGTCCCGACCTTTTTCCTTTCCCGCGATTCCCAGGAGAATTCCCGATGCCCTCCCACGACTACGCCCCCACCCGCGACGACCGCTTCGCCTTCGGGGTCTGGTGCCTCCAGAACCGCGGCCGCGACCCGTTCGGCGATGTGACCCGGCGGGAGTTCCCGGCCCTTGAATGCATCAAGGGTTTGGCGCAACGCAACTGCTACGGGTTCGAATTCCACGACAACGACATCATTCCGTTCGGCGCGAGCGCGACCTTGCGCGACCAGATCGTCTCCGACATCAAGAAATTGATGGCCGACACCGGCATCAAGGCGACAATGGCCACCACCAACACCTTTTACCACCCGGTGTTCAAGGATGGCGCCTTCACCAGCAGCGACCCGGCCGTGCGGTTGTTCGCCACGCAAAAAGTGATGCGTTGCATCGACCTCGCCGCGGAATTCGGCACCGAGATCTTTGTTTTCTGGGGCGGCCGCGAAGGGGTCGAAGTGGACGCCAGCAAGGATCCCATCAGCGCCGCCGGCTGGTTCAGGGACAGCCTCAACTTCCTTTGCGAATATGTCCGATCCCAAGGCTACAAGATCAAGTTTTCCATCGAACCCAAGCCCAATGAGCCCCGGGGCGACCTGTTCCTGCCCACCGTCGGAAGCGTTCTCGCCTTCATCCAGACCCTGGCGCACCCCGGGATGGTCGGCATCAATCCCGAGACGGCTCACATCAAGATGGCGGGCCTCAATCCTTACCACGAGTTCGCCCAGGCCCTCGACGCCGGAAAACTGCTCGATGTCCACCTCAACGGACAAAAGCCCCTTCGATTCGACCAGGACCTTACCTTCGGTTCCGATGACATCAAGGAGGCCTTCTACACGGTCAAGCTCCTCCTCGACCACAAGTACCAGGGCACCATCGGCTTCGACGCCCATCCCTACCGCACCGAATCCGACCCTTGGGACTTCGTCGACCGCAGCATGCGCACCTACCTGATTCTCAGGGATAAGGCCCGCCGCTTCGCCGAATGCAAGGAGATCCAGGACATCCTCAAGGAACTCCACGGCGCCCACGCGGAACTGGCCGGCTACACGAAATCGTTCAGCAAGGAAGCCGCCGCCAAGCTCAAGTCGATGGACCTGAACCCCGAGGCGCTCGTGGGCCGCAAGCTGCCTTATGAAAGGCTCGACCAGCTTGTGACCGAGATCCTTCTTGGCGTGATCTGACACCGGGAAAACCCGAAAGGGCCCACCAACATGGCACCCAACCACTCCCCCCGGTTCCTGCGCATCGTCGAGGAAGCCCGTTCCCGCGTGCGGGAATGTACCGTGGATGATGTGAGGGCCCGGCTGGGGCGCGGGGAAACGCTCAACCTCGTTGATGTTCGCGAGGAGAGCGAGTTCGCCCGCGATCACATTCCCGGCGCCGTTCACCTCGGCAAGGGCGTCATCGAGCGGGACATCGAGCAGCGATTTCCCGACCCCGGCACCGAACTGGTGCTTTACTGCGGAGGCGGCTACCGCTCGGCCCTGGCGGCCGAAAACCTCGGACGAATGGGATACACCAAGGTGATCTCAATGGACGGCGGTTATCGCTCCTGGAAGGAAAAGGGATTTCCCCTTTCCTCCGCCTGAGCGCATGAAGCCGCGTGCGGCAGCGCTTGCCCACATGGCCGGCGCCATGTCGAGGCGCCTGGCAATGCTCGCCGCATTGTCCGCCCACGGCATGCCCCACGGTTGGGGAACCCTGTTGGCGATGGGGTCCGGATTGGTCGCCGGCAGGGCCGCCCCCCTCGTCTCCCGCCCCTGGCTGCCGGACTTGTCGGCCATACCGGGCTTCGTTGGGATTCTTTTCTCCCTCGTCGCATCCCTTCCGGCATGGCCCATCTCGCCGCCTGTCCACCTTTTTCTTCTCGCGCTTGGCTGCGAAATGGCCACCGCCGGGTTCGATCCCCGCCGCAAGGCGATCACTTGCGAGGCCGGCATGGCTTTCGGGCCGGTCGCGGCGCGCTCCTTCGTGATTGAGTTGTTTTTTGGCATCGTCATGGTGATGGCGGGCGCCGAACTCGCGCCCGGCCAAGCCTGGCGCGATTGGTGGCCTCTTTGCCTGACGGTGTTGTCTTTGGCATGCGACGCCCTCGCCTGCCAGGTCCCGGCACCGCCGCGGGGCGAATCTCCCGAGGCCCTGCCATGGCCCGATGCCGATGAAAGCCGTCCTGTCGTTTGGGCCGCGATGGCCGGGGGCATGGCCATCGCGTCACGGGCGGCCCTGGGACATGCCGACCCTTCATGCTGGACATGGCCATCGGCATGGCCGCTGGCATCGGGTCTGGTTTGCGGCGCCCTGCTGCCCGCCACTTTCTCATCTCCGCCAAGGCAGGACGGCTGGTTTCCCATCGCCGGCATCATCGGCCTGGCAGGGTTCGCGATCATGGGGACCGTCGGCCACCTTTGCTGGGGTTCTCTTTTGGTTTTCAGCATGGCGGTGGGAATGGCGACGGGCGCGGCACGGTCGACAGCGATGCCTCGCCTCAAGGTCCTGGCCGCGCCGCGCCTGTTGAGGCTGGGCGGCCCATTTGTGATCGCCGCCGCCATCATCGGCCTGGTGGAACCCCTGCCAAGTCCATGGCCGATGGTCATCGCGTCGGCATCCCTGGCCGTGGCCACCCTGGGAGCGGCTTGGTTCCTGAGGCGCTCATTCATCGAGTTGGTGATCGAGGTGGGCCTCACCCCCGTTTACCGGATCAGCACGGCCGGACCCGGGCAATCCCGACTTCCGGAGGGCGAACCCGTTCTCCTGATCGCCAACCACACCGCGTATGCCGATCCGTTTTGGCTGGGGGCCGTTCTCAGGCGGCGCTTCTATCCCATGATGACCAGCACCTTCTACGACCTGCCGGTCATCTCGTTCCTCATGCGCGATGTGGTGGGCGCCATCAGGGTGCCAGCGGTCGCCCGCCGCAAGGAGGCGCCCGAACTGATGGAGGCGGCCCGCTTGCTCGAACAGTCGAAATGCGTGCTTGTCTTCCCCGAAGGCACCCTGCGAAAGTGCCCTGAGCCGGTGATGCGCCGCTTCGGAAGGGGCATCGTGAAATTGCTCGCGGAACATCCGCGCACTTGGGTGGTGCCGGTATGGATCGAGGGTGCCTGGGGGAGTTACTTCTCCGAGGCGGGCGGCCGCCCGATGACAGGCAAGCCCATGGACTTCTGGAGGCCGATCCGCATCGGCATCGGGGAACCTCGAAGGATCAACCCGGCGCTTTTGGAGAACCAACTGAAGGCTCGCGCGGCCTTGCAGCAGGCCGTCTATGATTGCCGCGGCATCCTGGGACTGGATGTGCCCCTTGCCCCGGCGGTTTTCGAGAATCAGGCCGATGACCCCGCCTGACGATTCCACTGTTCCTTCACCTGCCCGGGCGTTGCTGTTCCGGTGACGCCGACCTGCCTCACCGTGATCGACGCGACAAGGCATCCGAAAGCCGCTGCCTCGGCGGGTCCCGCCCCGGCCGCCCGGGCCAGCAGCACGCCGGCCGAGGTGCTGTCCCCGGCGCCCACCGGGTCTATTGGTCCTTCCACACGGAAAGCGGGCACGGCCACCGGGGCCGACCCGGGTTCGGCCACGACCATGCCATCCTCGCCAACCGTCAAATACACCGTTCGCCCCATGACCCCGGCCAAGGCCATGGCCATCGGTCCCGCATCCTCCGGCACCCCATGGCCCAAGCGGCCAAGGGCGGCGCGGCACTCGGCCCTGTTGGGCTTCAGCGACGGCCCCCGCATGAGGTGTGCCGATTCCCTGCTGTCGGCAAGGATGAACTTTCCGGGCAACGCCGCCGCCCATCGGAAAACATGAGACCTCATCGCCGCCGTTATCACGCCGCAATCCGACTCGCTCACCTGGTCGAGCACAAGGAGAGCGTCAAGCCCGTTCAAGGCCGCCTCGACTTTTCCCGCGATCGCCTCGATAACCGCCATGGGAGTCGGCACGCGATTCTTGATGTCGAGTCGATGGTCCTCCACGCAACGGCCGTCCCGATGATCGTGCATCGGCTTGGTGTAAGTCGGTGTTCGCCGGGAGGGGCAAGTCATCAGTCCCGACATGTCTACGCCTGGCGTGGAGCGAAGCGCTTGCCCCAACTCATACCCCTCCCCGTCGTCTCCCGTGAAGGCAAAAGGAATGATTCTGCCCACCCCGAGGGCGCTCAGGTTGGCCACCACTGTTCCGGCGGCGCCCGGATGGGAGCGGACCCTGGTGACTTGGTAGGCCGTCAGGCCAGTCTCGACGGAAGGCTCATCCAGCGAACGATCCACCTCGAGGTAGCGATCCAGAAACATGTCCCCGAGGATGCCGATGGAAACCCGGGGAGCCGATTCGAGAATCCGATTCACAAGGCCATCCGAAAGCATGGTGGTCAGCCTTTCGCGGCGGCTTCGAAGGCATGGCGCAGATGGGGCACGGTATCCCGGTGGTCGCCCTGCACATAATGGCTCTCACCGCCATCGGCAACAGTCCGAACCAGGATGGTCTTCCATGGCCTGTAGTAATACCTCGGATCGGATTTGGGCGCCTGGGCCTTCCAGTCTCCCCCCAGGGCGAGCAGGTCGAAGACTCCCGTCGTGAAACGGCTGATCGACTTTCCTTCCTGATGTGCCACATTCCTGGCCATGGCAAGGGCCTTGAGATAAACCTCGGGGCCCATGACCGCGCTGCCAAGGCTCATCAAGACCCCGCCCTCGAGGGATCGCGCTTGCTCGGCAAAGACAAGGAAATCGCGATGGCTCGCCCCGCCTATCGAAGCCCCGTCGCAATTGGGATGTTCGTGGATGATGTCATACCCGATGCCGGCATGCACGGTGACGGGGATCCGCCTCCTGTAGGCCTGCGCCAACAAAGAAATGTCCTTGTGGGGAAAATCACCCTCGTGGATCGCCTTTCCAAGCGATTCACCGATACCCATGCCTTGACGCCATCCGCGCGCGATCTCGTCGTTGATACGCCCCGTCTCCCTCCAAAGCCCGAATTCGCCCGTGGAGATGTATCGCGCCACGCTTTCGGTGCTCGCCCCGATCAAGGCGAATTCCCAGTCGTGGATCGGCCCGGCGCCATTGAGGGCGATGAGCGAGACCGCTCCCATGTCCATGAGGCGGATCAGGTGACGGACAACCCCGGCGCGCAGGACATGCGCGCCCATCATCCAGATACGGGCCGCGCCGGCATCCCGCGCCGAAACCAACCGGCCGGCAAGCCTGCCAATCGCCGGGTCCGGGGCCGTGTCGGGAATGTGTTCGGCGGGAAGCAGGCAGGTCAGGTCGAGATCATGGGCACGATCGGCCAGCGGCTTGATTCTCAGCCTCGATCGGTCGAATTCCGGATATGGCATGCGAGATCCTTGCGCGTAGCTGGCCGCCATGCTAATTAATTTCAATGCTCATTCCACACGATTTTGGAACAATGATTCTTCAGTTCGCGTCCAAACTGACGGTGTCCGACACCGAACGACCAGCAACCCACGGATTCCAACCATGACCCAACCCAGCAATCCGGTCGAGGCCCTGGCGGCACTCGGAGCCAAGTGCAAGCGCCTCAGGGAAGAAATCGGCAAGGTTGTCATCGGGCAGGACTTCGTCATCGAGCAACTGCTCTGGGCGCTGCTTTCGCGGGGTCACGCCCTGCTTGTAGGGGTGCCTGGCCTGGCCAAGACCCTGATGGTTTCAACGCTTTCCAAGGCTTTGCACCTCTCTTACAAGCGCATCCAGTTCACCCCCGACCTCATGCCGACCGATATCACCGGCAGCGAGGTCATCCAGGACGACCCCATCACCCGGCAGCGGGCCTTCAAGTTCTCCCCGGGCCCGATCTTCGCCAACATGCTGCTCGCCGATGAAATCAACAGGACCCCGCCTAAAACCCAGGCGGCCCTGCTTGAAGCCATGCAGGAGCGCAAGGTGACCATCGGAGGCATGGACCACACTCTTCCCAATCCGTTCTTCGTGCTGGCCACCCAGAACCCGATCGAGCAGGAAGGCACCTATCCCCTTCCCGAGGCGCAGCTCGACCGCTTCCTCGTCTATGTCAAGGTCGACTACCCCTCCGAGCAGGAGGAAAACGAGATCATGGTCCGTTCGGGCCGCAAGCCCCCCGAAATCCAGGCGACCCTCGACGGCGCCGACCTTGAGAGCCTGCAGGAACTCACCCGCGAGGTGACGGTCGCTCCCGCCGTGACGGAACTGGCCCGACGCCTCGTGCGCATGTCCCGCCCCAACACGCCGGAAGCCGCGCCCTTCGCGTCGCGATTGATCCAGTGGGGCGCCGGCCCCAGGGCCGGTGCCGGCCTTTTGGCCGCGGCGCGCGCCCGCGCCGCCCTCTCGGGCCGCTTCCATGTCACGCCCAAGGACATCGAGGCGGTCGCCGCCCCCGTTTTGCGGCACAGGGTCATCCCCAGCTACATCGCGCAGGGTGACGGGATCGATTCCGACAAGATCGTCGCCCAACTGCTGGCGGCGGCCAAGCAGGCCACCCCCGCCGCAGCCAACGCGAACTGAGCCCGCCCATGCTCGACCCGGAACTGCTCGCGCGCGTCCGCGCCTTGGGAATCAAGGCCCGCACCATCGTCGACGGCCCCCGGGTTGGCGAACTCGCCAGTCCGCGAAAGGGATCTTCCGTCGAGTTCGCCCAGCACAGGGAGTATGTGCCGGGCGACGACATCCGCCACATCGACTGGCGCGCCTATGCCCGCACCGAGCGTTACACGGTCAAGGAATACCAGCAGGAAACCAACTTCATCGCCTACCTGCTTGTCGATGCCTCGGCCTCGATGGGCTTCGGCGCGCAGGGGGCCACCAAGTTCGACAGGGCGTTGTTGCTGGCGGGCGTCGCCGCGACCGTCCTCGCCCTGCAGGCCGACGCGCCGACCGTCGTTCCCCTCACCTTGGGGACCACGATGGAGGCCCCGGCGCCCAGTTCGCGCCGCGACCGGCTTGAACGCATGCTCGAGAACCTCTCCGCCGCCCGGCCCTCCCCGCTTCAAGACGAGGAAACCCGCCGTCCTGTAGTCGCCACCGCGCTCAACGACCTGGCCTCCCGCTCGGCCCGCCGCGGCATGGTCCTCGTCATCAGTGACCTCCTGGAACCGTTGCCCGAACTGATGGAAGGCTTCCGCAGGCTCAAGGTGAGGGGCCATGACATTGTCGTGGCCCATGTCCTTCATGGTGATGAGCTTGAGTTGCCCGGCGATGACCTGGTCCGCTTCGACGACCTCGAGTCGGCCGAAAGGCTCGTGGCGCAACCCGCCGTCATTCGCGACCGATACCGCCGCGAGGTGAAGGCCTGGCTCGCCGAGTTCGCGCACGGCTGCTCGGGGCTCCGGGTCGACCAGTTCCTGGACCGCGCCGACCTTGCCCCCGGCGATGCCTTCCCCGCCTTCCTGGCGCGGAGAAGGCAAGCCTCAAGGAGGCGCGGATGACATTCCTGGCCCCATGGATGCTGGCGGGAGGATTGGCCGCGGGCGTGCCCATCGCCCTGCACCTCCTTCACCGCGGACACCCCAAGGCCCGCCACTGGGCCGCCATGGAGTTTCTCCGAAAGAGCCTCAAGGACACTAGCAGGAGGGTGAAATTCAGGAACCTGCTGCTCCTGATCGCCAGGGTCATGGCTTGCCTGCTGGCCGCGTTGGCCCTCGCGAGGCCGACCGCCGCGTGGCTTCCGTCATGGTCAGCCACCGAGGCCGTGATCGTGGTGGACACCTCCGCCAGCATGGCGGCCCGCGAGCGCGGCGCGACGCGCATGGAACTTGCCCGCCGCGAGGCCAGGACCTTCCTCGAATCGCTGCCCGCCGGTTCGCGCGCGCGGATCATCGCGACGAGCGACGGCATCGACAACCCGGCCGATGCCAGCAAACCTCCGGCGCGGGCCGCCGCCGACCTCGAGTCGATCCCGGCGACCGACCGCCCGGGCGACATCGCGACGGGAATCTCCGAGGCTGTGGATCACCTCAAGGGCTCATCGCTGCCGGCCAAGGCGCTGCTGGTCGTTTCCGACATGCAGCCATCGGGTTGGGAGCGTGGCGCCGGCAGGATCCGCCAGGAACTGGACAGGCTGCCCTCCGGCACCTCGGTTCGCGTCCGCAGGGTCGGTGAACCGGGAGGGTCCAACCTCCAGCTTGTTGACGCCTCGCCGGCGGCCGGATTCGTCGTGTCGGGTCCAAGGCAGCTTTGGCTTGTCAGGGTCCGCAACGGCGGAACCGAACGGGCCACCGATGTCGTCGTCAGGATCGGCTATGCCCTGGAGGACGGATCACTGGAGGAGGTGGAGGCCGTGCCCCTGGGCAATCTCGGGCCCGGCGAGGAAAGAGTGGCCGAAACCGGCTTGCCAGCTCCGGAAACCCCATGGAAACGCGTCGTCGCCCGCGTGGCCGCCTCCTCCGACAGGCTGGAAAGGGACGACGCCTTCTTCCGCGCGACCCGCATCCGGCCAAGGCTCAACACGATCGTCGTGGGTTCCACCTCCCCGCGCGACCCGGCGGTGAACCTCGGCATCTACTGGAAGCAGGCCGTGGATGCCATCAACCCTATCCCGGGCGCGGCCAATGTCGCCTCGACGCTGCTCACCCCCGAGGCCGCCAACCGCGCCGAACTCGACAAGGCTGACATGATCATTCTTTCCGGCCTGCCCACCGACGGCGGCGGATCCGCGTGGGAAGCGCTGGTCAACCGGCTGGAACCTTGGGTGAGGGCCGGGGGAACGGTCATCGCCGTTCCCAGATCCTCGGGACAGTCCAAGCCCTCGACCTGGCTCGCGCCCTTGCTGTCCTCCGGACCGGAAACCGGGGCGGTTGACCTGGCCAGCCTCGCGGGTAATTCATTGGCGCCGTTCGCATCGCCTCCCCTCGACGCGCTCGGCCGGCTGGCGATCATTAAGCCGAGCCTTGCCGAGGCCTTGCCGGGCGGAAGGGTTCTTGCCCGTCTCACCGGGGGCGCGGGCGCCATTTCGATATCTCCGCTCGGAGACGGCGCGGTGGCGGTGATGGGACTGGGCAGTTCGCCGGAAGAAGGCGAACTCGTTCTTCATCCCCTTTTTGTTCCGCTGGCCCAGACGATTGTCGCGGAGTCCTTGTGCCGCCCCGAGTGGACCAGGCGTCCCCCGTGGATCGCCAAGGCTGAAGGCGAGGTAGCAGACCATGGATTCACCGGCCCCCAGGGCGCCGTGCTTGCCGCCAAGGAGGCCGGGACGGGACTTGTTGCCCCCGAATCCGAGCCTCGAATCGCCGGGTTCTGGAAGTTGTCGAAAAAACAGGGAGAACCTGAAATCAGCCAGGACTTCGTCCTGAACACCGATCCGCAGGAGGGCACGGGCTGGACTCCCCTCGCCGCGGCAAGGGCGGAAGACATCACTGGCAAGGCGGGAATCCTCGACGAGTCGGCCTCACCCATGCGCGCCGGCGGACCGGAAGCCCTTGGATGGGTATTGACGGCCCTGCTGCTGGTGCTTGTATCCGAGAGCCTGCTGGCATGGTGGACGGGGAGGCCGGCATGACGAATCTCCCCACGGCATCTCTTTCGGGATGGTGGCTCGGCCTTGAGGCTCCCGCCGACGCCGCCGTCTCCAGCTTCAGGATGTTGCCCGACTCAACGGGCATCGCGTTGTCAGCGGTGGTGTTGGCCGCTTGCGCCGGCGGGGCCATCTGGGCCTACCGTTCCGAGCTTTCAGCGGCACGGGGCGCCCTGCGGGCGGGCTTGGCCACGCTTCGCATCCTGGCCATAGCCATCCTCTGCACCTGGTTGTTCCATCCGGTCTCATGCTCCGGCACCATGTCGGGAAAGCAGGATCGCCCCATCGCGATCATCCTCGACGACAGCCAAAGCATGAAGCAGGCGGACCTTCGGTCCGACGAGGCATCCCGTCAGGTCGCGCGCGATGCCGGTGTGTCCGAAAAATGCAGCCGAGTGGAGTTGGGAAAAGCCCTGCTGGAAAAGAATCTCGAGGAAATCTCAAAGGACCTTGATGAAAAGGGAGGCAGCAGGTGGTACCTCGCCGGACCCGACCTCGAGCGCTTTCCCGACGCCCGGGCCGCGATGGAGCGGTGGACCGCCAGCCGCGAGGGCAGCGACTTGGCGGGCGCGATCGACCGCGCCATCGACGCGACTCCCCCACCTGGAAGCATCGTCATTTGGACCGACGCCCGCGCCGGCGGACCTCCCGCGCGGCTTGACGCGGCCCTTGACCGCGCCCGGCAGGCCGGCACATCCGTCATTGTCGTGGGAGCCGGCCTTGAACAACCGGCGCGCCTGGAACTGCGGGACCTGCAAGCGCCCGTGGTCGCCCAGGCGGGCGAGCGGGCGCGCGCCTTGGCCCGCTTGAGGGTTTCCGGCATCGATCCCGCCCGCAAGCCGCGCGCCGAGGTTCGCCTCCTGCTTGAGGGCGAGGAAGTGGCCCGCGATGAAATCTCGTTGGAAAAAGATGGTGAATTGCAGCATGGCCTCGTTTTTCTCCCTCCCGCGAGGCTGGCCCGCCCTGAGGGTTCCAGGCTCGAGGCACGCGTCCGGGTCATCGACACCGAGGCGGATCCGGGAGACCGGCTTGAAAGAAGGCTGACCATCCTCGACAGGCCATGGCGCGTCCTCATCGTTGACCAGGCGCCAAGGTGGGATGTCCGCTTCCTGTTGATGCACCTTTCGCGGGAAACGGGCGAGGGTGTCCAGCAGCAGGGGCGAAGGACGGCGGCGGTCGAGGCCTCGATCGCCCTTTTGGACGGAGACCAGGAGCTGACTGCGCGTCCCCCGTTCCTGCCGGGATTTCCAACGCGCCGGCAGGATCTATTCGCGTTCGACGCCGTTTTTCTCGGCGACGCCGAAAAGGACAAGCTCGGTGAAAAGTCGATGGAAATGCTCCGCGATTTCGTCGAGGAGGGCGGCGGCCTCATCATCCAGGCGAGCCCCGCCCAGAGGTCGTTGGCATGGACAGGCACACCGCTCGCCGATCTTCTTCCCGTCGAACTCATGCAAGCCGCCACCGATGTCCCTCCCGAAGGTTACAAGCCCGAGCAAACCTCATGGGGGGAAAACCACGAGGCGCTCATGCTCGAGGACGACAGGGCATCAGCTTCCAAGGCCTGGAAGGAACTTCCCGCCTGGCATTGGCGCGCCGGTGTCAAAAGGCTCAAGCCCGGCGCCCGCGCCCTGCTGGCGGCCCCCGGCAAGCCGGGAGACGCCTCCACGGTGATGGCCACCCAGGCCTTCGGGCGCGGACAGGTCGCCTGGCTGGGCGACGACGAAACCTGGCGCTGGCGCCTCAACACCGGTGATGCCGTCTTCGGCCGTTTCTGGAACCAATGGGTTCAATGGGCTGTCGCGTCGCGGGCGGGCGGACCCCGCCCCGTCAGGCTGGCCATTGACAAGCCGGATCCCGCTCCCGGCCAATCCATTTCCATCAGGGCCAGGATCCTCGACAACGCGGCCAAACCGCTCGAAGCCGCCTCGGTGCCGGCCCGTTTCATGTGGCTCGACGCCCCCGCAGACACTCCCAGGGACCAGGTTGAAACGACTGTGTCCCTGCGCGCAATCCCCGGGCAACCCGGCGAATTCGCCATGACTCGCATTGCCGACAAGCCCGGCCGCTACCAGTTGGTCCTCACCGACCGGGACGGCCCCGCATTGGCCTGGAGGGTCTTCCCAAGGGATGACATCGAGCCCAAGGGCGGCTTGGCGGCCGCCACCGCCAGGGAAATGGCGACCCGCACAGGCGGGGAATTCCTCAGGGAAACCGAGGCCCGCAACATCGGCAAGCTCGTCAAGGCTTCCAAGGCAGACTGGGTCGCCCCAGCCTCGATTCCGTCGCTCAATCCTCTCGCTTATTTCATCTTCATCACGGCGCTTTGTGCGGAATGGACCATCCGCAGGCGCCAAAACCTCAGCTAGGGATCTGCCGATGTCCGCGCCCCAAGACCGCTCCATGCTGCTGGGCAGGCTTGCGGCCGTCGGGGCATCGCTGCGCGCACTCGCCCTGGCCACGGGAACCGCCCGCCTGCTGGCATGCTGGCTTCCGGCCTTGGCGCTGCTGGCCGGCATCGACTGGGCATGGGACCTGGCCCGTGAAGTGCCGGTGCCGGTGAGGCTACTGCTCACCACCGCCGCATACGCCGCCTTGGCGGCCCTGTTCCTGCGGTTGGTCTATCCCTCGATGCGGTCACCCGATCCGGTCGATGTCGCCACCATGGTCGAAAAGCGCTGGCCGGCCCTCGACTTCCGGCTAGTGACCTCGGCGCAGGTGGAATGCGGAACCCCTTTCGCCGACCGGGTCGTGCAGGAGGCCGCGCGAATCACCGAGGGGCAGGCTTGGGGCGATGTCGTCGATCGCAAGCCGCTCAAGGCGTCGTTTCTTTCGCTCACTCCCATTGTCCTGGCCATGGCGCTGTTCTGGGTCGTGTTTCCCAAGACAGCCTCCGTCCTCGCCGGAAGGCTGGCATGGCTTTCCCCCGAACCGATCCCCCGCTGGACCAACATCCAAAGGCCGCACGAGTTCCACGCCCCCCAGGGTGAACCCGTCGAATTGGTCCTCGCCTATGGCGGACGCTCTCCCGGCGACGGACTGTTGCGCTGGTCAGGCAACGACGGCCAGACTCTCGATATCCAACTGGCAATCGCCGAGGGCCAACTAACGGCCGTTCTTCCCCCCGTTGCGGGAGAAGGCGCCATCACGGCTTGGGCGGGAGACGGTCGCTCCGGCCCGATTCCGTTCCACAGGCAAGCGAGGCCCGTTCCGGTTCTCGCCTCCGCGAAGGCCATCCTTCCCGCCTGGAGGGGCACCACCCCATCCGGTTCAAGGTATTTCACCGAACTTGTTGACGGCGAGGCCGAGGCTTTGCCGGGAAGCGACATCGAGGTCGCATTCGACGGGGGCACGCCGCTCTCCAGCTGCCAAGTCACGGTGATCCCCCAAGGCTCCGCCGGAACCCCGCGCACGCTGGCCGGCAAGGTTGATGGCGCATCGGGAACGATTCGATTCCCGCTCTTTGCCGGTGACAGCCGATATGAGATTCAAGCGGTTTCCCAGCAAGGTCTCACGGCCAATCCTCCCCTGATGCGCCGCTGCCGTCCCGCGCCCGAAGATCCACCGCAGGTTTCCTGGCTTCCCGAACATATTCCCGAGGTGGGCCCGCAGGAGGATGGGGAAGACCTGGATGGCTTGCCCGTGGTGATCGGGACCCAGTTCCGCGTGGCGTACCGCGTTTCCAGCGTTGCCGGCCTCGGCAAGGCTGAGTTTCATTATCGGGTCCTCAACAAGACCGACTGGCGTGTGTACAAGATTCCTGAAACGAAGTCACAGGCTGATTGGGGCCTCTTCGACAAGAAAACCGGCCAGTTTGGCAAGCAAAAGGGAAGGAATTTCGAGTTTTTCACCCCGCCGTCCTCCGATCCTGAAAAAATCCCCGGGCGCGGCGAGGCTTGGGGCCGATTCGACTTCCAGATTGGCGAATTGAAGGAACTGAGAATTGCCGATCGCATCGAATACAAGGTGGTGGTGCATGATTTGCGGCCCACGCCCCTTACCGGGGAGTCGGAAACCCGGGTGAAGGAAGTGGTGGGAATCGATGAGTTGCTGGCTTGGTTGAGGCGGCGGGAAAGGGAGCAGGAAAAGCTCCGCCAACTGCGACTTGACCAATTGGGAGTTTTTCCGGATAGACCGGCGACGAAAATTGGGTCATGGTAATTGCGAAACCTTTAATCGGAGGACTTGGCCATGCGACGGTGGATGACGGCTTCCCTGCTCATGTCACTTCCCATGGGCCATCTGATGGCCCAGGAATCCCCCGAGTCCCGGGCCAGGGCCCAAGCCTCGGTTCGCGGTGAAACCGACCAGGTGACACGCAGGCTCGAGGTGATGGCCGGGATCCTACGCTACTACAAGCTGGGATCCAGCGAGGACCACGCCCTGATGCGCGACGCCGCCGGGGCGCTTTCAAAGCTGAGCGCCACCGAGATGCGCGCCGTCCTCGACCACCTGGAAAAAGCCGCCAAGGTGTCGGCCGAGACGGCCGACCAAACCGACAGGGCCTACTCGCGCCACCTCGAGGTGGTTCGCAAGCTCAGGGAAATATCCACCCGATACGATGCCATCCGCTCATTGGAAATGGCCGCTGACAGGCTGGAGAAGTCCTCGCGTGAGCAGGGTCGCATCCAAGCCGCCATCGCCGGCGAGGCGGCCCGCGCCGAATCCGCCAAGGCCAGCCTCAAGGACACCGTGGCCCGCATCAGCGGCCGAATCGACCAGCAACGCGACCTGAATGTCGATGTCGCCATGCTCCTCAACATGGCCTCCGACCTGGAATCAAGGCTCGACCCCGACAGGAAGGAAAGGCTCCGCAAAGGACTGAACGAGGCTAACAATCGTAATTTGACGGGCACGATGGCCCAGTTGCCCGAGCGCTTCGGCGCCGTTGGCAACCCCGGCGAACGCGAGGGACGCCTCCGCCCGGTTCTCGATCAGTCGGCCCAGGTCCGCAAGCTCATGGCCGACATTGTCCGCGCCTGGCGCGGCGACCAACCTCCGGCCGACCGCACGGCGGAACTGAAGGCGCGGGTTGAGGAGGCCCTTGAGAAAACCAGGGAAGAACGACAAGAGCTCAAGAAACCGGCCGACGAAGCCAAGAAAGCTGAGATCGCCAAGGAAACGGCGGAATTGGCGGCGGAGGTGAAAAACCTCGAGCAACTCGCGGACAAGGCCAATCCGGAAGCTGAGCAGGCCCTCAAGCAGGCAGCCAATGAGTTGAACGAGGCGGCCGCCAAGGCCATTCAGCCTGATGCGGCCCAGGCCGAGGCTCCCTTGGCCCGCGCCGAGGAGGCCCTCAAGAAGGCGGAGAAAGCCTTGGCCAAGGCCGAAGAAAAGGCCAACAACCCGAACCAGGCTCCCGTGAAAAGGGCCGAGGAAAAGCTGAAGACCGCGCAAAAGCTGGCCCAGAAGCAAAAGGAGGTCGAGGCCGCCACCCGCGCGGTCAACGACAAGTCGGCCCCCGAAACCAACCAGGCCTTGGCCAACAAGGAGGAATCCCTCGCCAAGCAAGCGATGGACGAGGCCGGAACGAACCCCGAATCCGGGGCGGACAAGGCACTCGCCGAGGCCGCCAACGAGTTGCAGAAGGCCGCCAACGAACTGAACAAGGACACCGCCAAGCAGGCCGACGCCGCCAAGGCGGCGCTCCCCAAGGAGGCAAAGGCCAGTCAGTCCCTTGAAAAGGCCGTCGCCGAGGCTCGCAAGGAACTCGAAAAGGCCCGTCAGGAAGCCGCGAAGGCGGACAAGGCCGACATGGCCACGCAGGCCCTTGAACGCGCCGCCAAGATGCAGGACGAAGTGGCGAAGCAGATCGAGAAGGCCGCTGAGGAAGGCCGCAAGGATCCCCAGGGTGAGCTTTCCCGGGCCGAGGCCCAGGTTCAAAATGAGTTGGCCAAGGCCGCCGCGCAAGGCGACCCTGAAGCCGCCAAGGCGGCCGCCGAGGCCATGAAGCAGATTCAGGAGACTCAGAAGGACTTGGCCAAGCAGGACATTCAGGAAGCCGCCAAGGACGCCCGCGAAGCCGCCAAGGCCCTCGCGGAAGAGGTCGCCCGCCGCAACGATGAAAAGCAGGAGCGGGAAATGAAGGAACTGGCGCGTCGCGCCAAGGAGGAGAAAGCCCAACCCGCGCTTGCCGAGGCGGCTAACCGCCTCGAGCAGGCGGCCAAGGCAGCCAAGGAAGCCCAAGCTGATTTGGCCGATGCGGCCGAAAAGGCCGGCAAGCCCGAACAAGGCTCGGAGGCCCTGCCTGCCCGACAGGAAGCCCTCGCCGAAGCCCTCAAGGAAACCAATCCCGAGGCGGCCAAGGCCGCCGAGGAAGCGGCGATGGCTCTCGCCCGTGGCGAGAATGACGAAGCCGCCAAGGCTCAGGAAAAAGCCTTGGAAGCCCTGGCGGAGATGGCCAAGGCCGGAGACGGTGAAGCCGCCGCCATGGCCAAGGAGCAGGGAAAACTGCTGGAAGCCAACAAGGCTCTCGCCAAGGGACGGGAAGAGAACGCCCAGGCTCTCGAGGCCGCGAAGCAGGCCGCCGGGGTTCTGCCCGGTTTCATGAAGGCCGAGGTTCAGAAGGCCGAAAAGCTTTTGGAGCGCGCCGAGGCGGCCGCCTTGCAGGGCCTGCCAATGGAAGCCGCGCAACTGGAAAAGCAGGCTGCCGAACAGCTCCAAAAGGCGGCCGACCAGCTCGAAGCCGTGGCCAAGGAAGCCGGCCCCGCCGAGTCGCCGGCCGAACCGATGCTGGCCAAGGAGCAAGGCAACCCGGGTGAGCAACCCATGCCGGGCGAACAGCCCATGCCCGGTGAGAAGCCGATGCCCGGCCAGCAGCCGATGAGCGCCAAGCAGCCCCCCAAGGGCCCCTCGGAAAGCAGCCCGATGCCAACGCCCCCCGGCCAGGAGTTGCCCAAGGGAACACTCAATCCGAATGCCGAGGAAATCGGCCGGTTCCTTCGCCTGCCCGCCCGCGAACGCGAGGCTCTGATCCAGGCATGGTCGGAAGGCTTGCCTCCCGCCCACGCCGTGATGATCCAGCGTTACTACCGTGAGCTGGCGCGCTCGGCCCCCGGACGGGCGACTCCGTGATCGCGCTGCTTCCGCTGCTTTTCCTCCAAGCCCCCCCGGCGCCTGCCGCGAAGCTCGATGAGCCCACCCGGCAGGCCCTGGAAAAGGCCCTCGGCTGGCTTGCATCCAAGCAAAACACCGATGGTTCATGGAGCGACGGCGGTTACGCCCACAACACCGCCATCACATCGTTCGCCGTGCTGGCCTACCTCAGCCAAGGGCACCTTCCCGGACAGGGAAAGTTCGGCGAGGTTGTCTCCCGCGCCTCGCGTTTCCTCGTGGCGTCGTCAAGGGAAAGCGACGGATGTCTTGTCGGCGCGCGGGGTGGCGGCGGTAGGGACATGTACTGCCATGGCATGGCCACGCTGGCGCTCGCCCAGTTGTGGGGCACAACGGCGGATCAGGGCATCAGGCCCGTCCTCAAGCGGGCCGTCGACCTGATCGTCCGCTGCCAGAATCCCGCCGGCGGATGGCGCTACGCCCCTTCCCCCAGCGATGCCGACATATCCGTGACGGTGATGCAGGTGATGGCCCTGCGCGCCGCCCGCAATGCCGGACTGCATGTTCCTGACCGGACGCTTGACAAGGCGATCGAGTACATCAACAAGTGCCGGGATGAGAAGTCAGGCGGCTACCAGTACCAACCGGGTTCGCGGGAACCCGAGTTCGCCCGCACCGCCGCCGGTGTGTGTGTGCTTCACCTCACTGGGAAGCACGACGCCGCCGAGGTTCCCAAGGCCATCGACTATCTCAAGAAAAAGTTCGACAGCAAGAACCACTTTTACTACGGCCACTACTACGCCAGCCATGCCATGCACCAAGTAGGCGGCAAGGAATGGGATGAATGGTATGCCCGGCTCAAGGCGACGCTGATGCCCAAGCAATCGGCCGACGGTTCATGGAGCAACCGCGACCTCGATGGCGCCACCGCCGGCCCCGTTTACCAGACATCGATCGCGGTCATCGCCTTGGCCGTGCCCGCCCAATTCGTGCCGATCTACCAGCGTTAGTCCTGGCCTCAATCGTCCTCATCCTCATCGGGCGGATTTTCAATCTCCTCCTTCACCGAATCGAGCATTTCCGTCAGGCTGCCGATCTGGTCCTTGGAAATGACGATTTTCTGAAGCTGTTGCCCCTGGTTTTGCTGGAGGATTTCGATCGTGGTTCCCTCCCCGGCCTGAACGCTGAAACCGTAAGCCGTGAGGGTTTTCCTCTTTCTGGCCATAAGACACCTCCTTGTGGCATTCACCACGCGATGTATTCGTCACTCATTTACCGACATTCAGGAAAATGGATCGGTTTGTTGAAGAAACCGACTTCACTTATAGATGCGCGCCCATGTGTGGGACGCCCTTGCGGTTTTCGGTCGCTTTTGTTGCTGTGATGGCATGACATCGCTGCCCGTCACGGACACGCGCACAGTCCGGTGCGTTTGTCCGCATGATTGCCCGGACACCTGTGGCATGCTCGTCACCGTCAAGGGAGGGGTCGCCACCCAACTGCGCGGCGATCCGGAGCATCCCTTCACCCGCGGATTTCTCTGCGCGAAGGTCAGCCGCTATCTTGACCGCACCTACCATCCCGAACGGCTGAAAACCCCGCTCTTGCGGGACGGCCCCAAGGGTTCGGGAAAATTCAAGCCCATCGAATGGGATGAGGCGATTGCACGGGTCGCCGCCGCCATCAACGCCGCCCGCCACGGCACCGAAGGCCCGCAATCGATCCTGCCCTACAGTTACGCGGGCACCATGGGCAAGCTGCAAGGATCAAGCCTGGACCGGCGGTTGTTCCATGCCATAGGGGCCTCGCTTCTCGACCGCACCATCTGCGCGACCGCCGGGGCCGCGGGATGCGGCATCACGCTGGGCACCCGCGCCGTGGTCGACACCGAGGCCGTCGGCGGCAACCGCCTCTTCATCAACTGGGGTTCCAACACCGCCGTCACCAACAGCCATCTCTGGGTTCGCATGGTCGAGGCGCGTCGCCGTGGGGCCAGGATCATCACGATCGATCCATTTGAAAGCCGCACCGCCGAACGGTCGGACCAATGGCTGGCCATCCGTCCGGCCACCGATGCCGCGCTGGCCATGTCGATCGCCCATGTTCTCCTGCGCGACAACCTTGTCGACCACGATTACCTCGCGGCGCACGCGAGCGGCCTGCGGGAATTCTCGGCGCGCGCCCTGGCGGACTACGCGCCCCGGACCGTCGCCGCCGTGTGCGGACTCGACGAGGCCGTCATCGAGGAACTGGCGCGCCTGTACGGAACCACGAGGCCGTCGCTGATACGGCTGAATTACGGACTTCAGCGCCACGGCGGAGGGGGAATGGCGGTTCGTGTCATCACCTGCCTTCCCGCCCTCACCGGCGACTGGCGCCACCCCGGCTCGGGCGCCCTGCTTTCCACAAGCCAGTCCTACCCCACCCGGTCCGACTCCGAATTCCAGAGGATGGACCTGATCCCTCCCGGCACGCGGACCATCAACATGACGCGATTGGCCGAGGCGCTCGAGGGGCGCGAACCCGGCCCGCCCGTGAAGGTTTTGGTTGTCTACAACGCCAATCCGGCGGCGGTTTGTCCCGATCAGGGCCGTGTGACGGCGGGCCTGCGCCGCGACGACCTGTTCACCGTGGTCCTCGAGCACTTCCTCACCGACACGGCGCGCCACGCCGACATCGTTCTGCCGGCAACCACCCAACTGGAGCACTGGGACATCCACACCAGCTACGGACACCTGCATGTCCAGGTGAATGAGCCGGCGATTCCACCCTTGGGGCAGTCGCTCCCCAACACGGAAATCTTTCGAAGGCTGGGCCGCGCCCTCGGGCTTCCCCCCGAGCTTTTCTCGGCCAGCGACGAGGAACTGATCGACGAGGTGCTTTCGGAATCCACGCGCGGCACGCCGTTTCCGCCGCCGGGAGCCTTGAAAGGAATCAGCCGCGACCTGCTAGTGGCCAAGGGTGCGATCCGCCTGAACCTGCCCTCCCCCTACGCGCCGTTCTCCCACGGGGGCTTTGGCACTCCCGACGGCAAATGCAACCTCTGGGGGAATCCCGGGCAACAACCCAGGCATGTGCCACCCCATGAGGACCCGCGTGAACGACCCGACCTTGCCTCGCGGTATCCGCTGCAATTGCTCAGCCCGCCCGAGCCCTCGTTCCTGAACTCGAGCTTTGCCAACATTCCGTCACTCAAGGCGAACGCCGGCGAACCCCGCCTCCTGATCCACCCCGATGATGCCTCGCCCCGGGGAGTCGTCAGCGGTTCCATGGTGCGCGTGTTCAATGGCAGGGGCGCCTTCCAGGCTCGCGCGGAGGTCGCGGCGAAGTCACGCGTCGGGGTTGTGGTCGCCCCGGGAATTTGGTGGGCCGCCGACACGGCCGACGGCGCCAACGCCAATTCCACCACCAGCACGGAACTCACCGACTTTGGCGCCGGGGCGACCTTCTTTGACAATCTGGTCCAGGTTGAACCGCTGTCCGAAACGGCCGGTGCGCCATGATTCCCGTTTTCGCGCAAGTCACGCTGAGGCCCCAAGGCTTCTCCGAGGATGTCCAGGCCCTATCCGACGCCGGCGTCAACGCGGTTGAGTTATGGCTCACCAAGGTCGAACAGTTCGTGGAATCTCAATCGCCCGAAACGGCCCGCAAGGTCCTTGCCGACCGCGGCATCGCGCCCTTGGCCGCTTCCTACCAGGGAGGGTTGATGTCTCCGGTCGCCGAAACGCGCAAGATTCACCGCGACCAATTCCTGCGCCGCCTCGACCTTTGCCAGGCGCTGGGATGCCCTTTGGTCACGATCCTTCCTGAACTCACGGGGTCGGCGACGGATTTGGCCAACGGATCGGTCGATCATCTGGCGCAGGCATCCGAGTGGGCCGCCGGGCACGGAATCCAAGTCGCGATCGAGTTTCGGGCATCCTGCCCCTGGGTGAACAACCTGCAAACGGCGATCGCCCTCGTCAGCGCGGTGGACAGGCCCAACCTTGGCATCGCCCTCGATGCCTGGCATTTCGCCCTGGGTCCAAGCAAGCAGGAAGACCTGGCTTGCCTTGACATCACCCGGCTTTTCCTCGTTCAGTTGAGCGACCTTAGCGGCACCGCCCGGGAACTCGCCACCGATTCCGACCGCATCCTTCCCGGCGAGGGAGAACTCGCCTTGGGAACGATATTGGCGCATCTGGCAAGCCACGGATACCAAGGCCCCGTCAGCCTCGAGGCTCCCAATCCCAAGTTGTGGCAGATCTCCCCGTCCCAGGTGGCCGATTTGGGCTGGCAATCACTCAAGCGAACCATGGCTCCCCATGCCTTGGCCACGAAAACTTCGCCCGCCGCAGCCAATTAACGCGAAGTTCAAATAACTGACCTGCTCAACACCCCAGCACCCGCCATCATTCTGTTAGCCCTTTCATGTCCATGAAGCGTCGAACGGCGCGAGTGACCTCTGAACTGGCGCCAGATTGTTGAATGTCCGCGAGGGCCCCTCACTTCGTTCAGGGCTCCTAAGAATCGTCCGCCTTTGTCAGGCCTTCATATTGCGGTCCGTTCATCGCCCTAGGAGCCCTGAACGAAGTGAGGGGCGAGTCGATCGAGGAACTATTAAAGGAGCCATAGCAGAAACAAAAGAACCCTCAGGGGAGCCGAAGTAAGTGGGGCGCATTAAAATAGATTCGATTTGCATTTTTTATCGGGATTATCAATCCAACTTATTCATTTGAAGCCCGATCTAACGCCCCTTCCCGATCGTCCCGATTGATTCGCCAACGCCGGCCATGGCACCATTGCACCCATGCTCATGGGGTCGGTTGGAATGGATGCCGCGGAAACGGGAAGGTTCCTGAAATGGTGCCGGGTTCTGTACCGACGAATCCTGTTTCCGTCGCCATCCTCCCCCGATGAAACACCGACCACCTGGCAATGGCTGTGCGTGATCCTGCTGGCAACGGCCGCCATGGCGCCCGGCCTGTCCATGCCCCTGTTCGAGCCGGATGAAACCCGCTACGCCCTCATTCCCAAGGAGATGCTGCGTTCGGGCGACTTGGCCATGCCGCGCCTCGACGGCGAGCCTTACTTCGACAAGCCTCCCCTTTTGTACTGGATGGTCGCGGGTGTTTATTCAACGCTGGGCGATTCCGTCTCCATGGCGAGGCTGGCTCCGGCGGCATCGATGCTGGGCGTTTGCCTGCTCACCCTGGGCTTCGGCTCGCGAACCATGGGCGCCGCTGTCGCCTTCCGGGCGGCGCTCGTTCTTGCCGCTTCTCCCGGCCTGTCCTCGATGGGCCGTTTGCTGCTCATGGACGGACCGCTCACCCTATGGGTTCTTTTGGCGCAGGGAGCCTTGTACCTGGCGCTTCGCGACGGGCCGGCGAGAACGGGTTGGTGGCTGTTGTCGGCCACCGGGGCGGCCCTTGGAATCATGACCAAGGGCCCCATTTGCCTAGTCTTGGTCCTGGCGCCCTGGGCCGCCCACCGCCGCCTATCCGCGATGGATGGGCCCGGATGGCGGGCTTGGGCCGCCTGGTGGCTCATCGTGGTCTCGCTGGCGCTGCCCTGGCATGTGCTGGTTGCCATCAGGGACAACCGGTTTCTCACCCATTACATCCTGGAACATCACTTCCTGCGTTTCCTGCAGCCATTCGACCATGTCCGCGGCACCTTCTTTTATGTGCCCGTGGTGATCCTGGCGCTCTTCCCCATGTCGCTCCTGCTGCCTTGGACGGCCAACTTCCTTGTCTCAGGCCGGGACAGCGTCGCCCGCGCGCGAACCCCCGAAACGGGCTACTGGTTTTGGTGCGCCTCCGTCTGCCTGGTGTTTTTCAGCCTCAGCGGATGCAAGCTGCCGACATACATCCTGCCGGCGCTCGCGCCACTGTCGCTGGTGCTGTCGGCCCAGGCGGGCACGCTTCAGGCCCTGGTCGCCAGGTGGGGGCTTGCCATGGGACTTCCAGTCTGCCTGTTCATCTCCGGCGTTGCCGTTCCCTGGTACTCCCGACACCGGGATCCATTGGCCTGCACAGAGGCATGGAAGTTGATCGATGACGCGCTGGCGCGGGGAGTCGACAGCGTGGCCTGCTACCCCAGGCCCTGCCACGCCGCGTCGCTCAGGCTGGGCCGGTTCGACATCAAGTCGTTTCGCAGCAAGGAATTCGACGCGTTTCGCGCCGAATTGATGTCAAGGCCGGCCACGGTGGTCTTGTGCACCCACAGGCACTCGCTGCAAGGTCTCAAGCAACTGCTGCCACCGCAGTGCCGCGTGGCGCATGAAGCCTCATGCGATTTGCCGGACATCCCATGGTTGCCCAGCGCTTGGCAGGATAAGGCGCGTACTCTCCTGGGAAGCACGGCCCTTGGGTTCTGCGACGCGGCGGTCATTGAATACAGGCCCTGACAAGTCTCATATGTTGAGCAGGCTCAGGTAGCCCGCGTACATGCGGAAAACGGTGTAGGCGACTGCCGCTGCTGAAAGAGCCCAGAAAAGCCCGCCCAAGGCCATGAGCGTGCGGCACACCATGTTGTTTCCATGGTCACGATCGGCGAAGGCCTGCCGGGCCATGGTTTCGGGCAGTTGACCCGTCGTTTCCCCATGATCCACGGCGGCGAGCAGCTCGGTACCCATTCCCGGCCATCCAGCCAGCACCACCCCGAGGGATTTCCCCCCCCTGATCTGCCGTTTTCCCTCTGGCAGGCGTTCGCGCCAATCCTGCCTGTCAGCGGCGGAAACGGCGAGTTCCAACGCCTTGCCGGGCGCCAATCCGGAATCTAGGGCCAAGCCCAAGGTTCCAGCCAACCTCGCGCGGGACAAGGCCTCCCTTCCATGTGAAACACCGGGCAGGGAACGCCAACCGATGGCCACGCCGACACCGATGGCCACCAAAACGACGAACGGCGCGACGCTCCCCATTCCGAATCCCGGAACACGCCCCGCGGTTCCGGTCATGCCTTGCACCACCAGGACGATTCCCAGCACCCCCATCGCCAACAATGCCTGAAGGATCGGCCAAGCCAAGGCCCCGACCAACTTCCTTGAGGCCTCCGCTTCCTGCCGAAGATGCTCCTCAAGCCGCTCGAGTGTTTCCGGAAGCCTGCCCGACTCCTCACCGGCGGCAAGCAACGCGGGAATCTCGGGAGCCAGGCGATCTTTCCAACCTTCAAGGGCATCCTTAAGGCTCATTCCGGCGGCGGTTTCGCGCGCCAATGACGCCACCATCGGAACCAGCGCCGAGGGAACACGGGAGGCAAGACGACGCAGCGCCTCCGGGAGGTGGATTCCGGCTTCCAGATACAACCGCAAGGGGTGAATGAGAGGCTCGGGATTGAGACGGCCCCGAGTCAGGAAGGTTGCGAATCCGGAAGATGGGGGGGCCATGTGGCTAGTATATTGGAGGTGGCCAGCAGGATTGTCGGCCCCGGATCGTGAAGGATGTCCGCATGAACCCCGAAAACGCGGGACTCTCCGATTTCAGCGGCGAGGTTTCACTGTTCCCCCTTCCCAACCTCGTCCTGTTTCCCCATGTGGTGCAGCCACTGCACATCTTCGAGGCCCGCTACCGGCAAATGGTTGTCGACAGCCTCGCCAGCGACCGCCTGCTTTCCATGGCATTGCTTTGCCATAATGCTGAAAAACTGCCCGGCACCCTGCCCCGCATCCACCCGGTGATTTGCGTCGGCAGGATCTTCCGCGAGGAAAGGCTTCCCGACGGACGCTTCAACCTGTTGCTTCATGGAGTCTCGAGGGCCCGGATCACTCAGGAAATTCCATCGAGCGGCAAGCTTTACCGCCGCGCCAATGTTGAACTGCTCGAGGAAGTTCCCGCGGCCAGCAAGGAAGTGGAGGAAACCCTGCGCGGCAGCCTTTTACAGCAAATCGATTCATGGTTCGGGGGCCAACCGGAAGCCAGATCCCAGATCCGGAAGCTGTTCAAAAGCGAGTTGCCGCTTGGCAGCTTGTGCGACATCCTGGCGTTCGCGCTGCCCCTCGACGCCGAACTCAAGCAGGAACTTCTCGAACTGGTTGACATCGAGGAAAGGGGGCAGTTGCTGCTCACCAGCCTTCGCGAGAACAAGGAGTCGCTCGCGGAATCCGCTTCCTCCAAGCGAAAGTTCCCCCCCGATTTCGGGGCCAATTAGGCCGATTCAAGCACGGCGGCAACACCCTGGCCTCCCCCCACGCACAACGCGACAACCCCCCTCCGGCAATCACCGCGCCCTATCGAGCGGGACAAGCTCACCAGCAGCCTCGCCCCGGTCGCTCCCAACGGGTGCCCAAGGGCGATCGCCCCCCCCCGCGGGTTCACCCTCGACTCGTCGAGTTCCAGTTCGTCGATCACCGCCAAAACCTGCGCCGCGAAGGCCTCGTTGATTTCCCACCTGTCAATGTCGCCGACAGATAATCCAGCCTTGGCGAGGGCCTTCGTTGCCGCTGGAACCGGCCCCATTCCCATCTCGATCGGCGACACACCGGCATCCGCCCAGGAAAGAAGGCGCGCCAACGGCTTCAAGCCCGCGTCGCGGGCGTCCGTTTCCCGCATGAGCAAAACAGCGGCGGCCGCGGCGTTCACCTGGCTGGCATTACCGGCCGTGACGGTGCCACCGGCGAGAAAAACGGGGTTCAGGCTGGCGAGCCTGGCCATGTCGCTGTCGCGACGAACGGTGTCATCCGCCCGCAAGACAAACGGATTGCCGGCCTGGTCGTGGGCCTCGCATGGAATCGTCTCGTCACGATAATCCCCCTCGTCCAGGGCGCGCGCGGCGCGCGCGTGGCTTTGGTGCGCCCAAGCGTCCTGGCGGACGCGGCTGATCGACCTGGTCCGGGCGAGATGCTCGGCGCACAGCCCCATGCGGATTGCCGCTGGCCCATGCCGCTCAAGGAAGCGTTTCCCCGGTTCGTGGATCTCCAACGGGAGATGATCCATGTGCTCCACTCCCCCGGCGATGACGGCATCGTCCTGGCCGGTGGCCAGTCGGCCCGCCGCGAGAAGAATCGCGTCAAGCCCCGAGGAACAGTTCCGGTTGACGGCCAGGGCGGGAACCGAACAGGGAAGCCCGCCCTCGATCAGGGATTGCCTGGCGATGTTAAAGCCTTGCTCGGCCTGCTGCCGGGCGCAGCCCAAAACAACCGCGCCGGGCGGATGGCTGCCTCCTCCATGGCGCCGCCAAAGTTCGGAGATGAGGGCGCCCGCGAGCGTATCGGCCCTAACCTTGCGAAACGCGCCGGATTGGGGATGGGCGCGGGCCACGGGTGTGCGGATCGCGTCAACCACCACGATTCGCATGGAAGGATTCCGGTCTTCAGGCCGCGAAGGCGTGCGCGGGAAAACGGGAGGCCAGCGCCGAACGGATCAAATTAAGGCAGGTTTCCTCACCCAGCGACCATGAATTGAGGATGAGGTCGAAGGCGTCCGCTTCGGCAAACCGCCGGCCGCTGATCCCATGCAGGAATTCCTCCCGGCGGCTTTCCTCGGCGGCCAATTGCTGTTCGGCCATCGCGGGGGTGAGCCGACGGGTTTGCTCCATTTCAGCGAGACGCTCCTCCCGGGGACTGACAATGCCCACATGGAGAACCGAATTCCGGGGCACAAGGAATCCCGCCCCGCGACCAAGGAACACCGCCCGGCCCGAGCAGGAAATGGCAACGACCAATCGGGCCAACGAAAGGGTGGCGGCATCATGCTCGCGGCCATCGGCGCGCCAGGCCGCCAAGGCCTCCTCAACCCAGGTGCGCTGGTCGAGATCGAGCCGATCCATCAATTCATCGGCGCGGCCGGGTTGGCCGATCAAATATCCCAAGGCGTCGGCATCGTAAAGAGGCCATTGCAACCGCCGGGATATGGCCTTGGCCAGCGACTGGCCCCTAGATCCCGGTTCGGGACTGATGGCCACGATTGGACCGCCGGTGACACGGGGGGATGAGTTTCCGTGGCCTCTGTCACCATGCCGGGGGGTTTGGCGGATGGAGTCTCTCATGTCAGGGCTTCCAAGCCTGAGACCCGGCATCCTCTCCCCCAGGGGAACGACCTCCTGGGGCGCCGGGGCAATGTCGACTAATGGGTGAGCGAACGGATGGCCGCATCCACGGAGTCGTAAACCGGCCAAATCGTGTCGAGGGCGCAATTGTGAAGGAGGTCGCGGATGAAGGGCGCCGGATCAGCGATCACCATCGAGCATCCCTTGGGACGCAGCCGTCCATAAAGCCTCAAAAGCGTGGCGATTCCAAGCGAGTTCATGTAGGTGATGCCGCCCAGGTTGACCACCACGGCCGTGGGCATGTCAACCTGCAACGGGTCCAACACAAGCTTGCTCGCCGTTTCCATCTCAAAGTCGAGGAGGCGGATCACATCCTGGGACATGGTCACCACGGCGACCTCTCCACGACGCTCAATCACGATGGGGGCTGGGGTGGTCATTCAACCGTATCCATGAATTCGGTATTAGCAATAAACATAGTTTACCATCGGCCCGTGGTCGATCAAGCGGATAACTCCACTCGTGGTGTAGAGTGGGGAAGGGCTCAAGACGCCCCGCCCCCGTGAGGTTCCATGAGCCAGGCCACGAACAACGACTTGCCGATTGTGAGGCTGAAATCGCCCCGCCGATTCCTTCATCCTTGGATATTTCAGCGGCTGGTGGAAAAACCGCAGGGCCGCGTGTCCAACGGCAGCCTTGTGAAGGTGGTCGATCCCGATGGCCGTTTCATGGGTCGGGGCATTTTCAACTGGCATTCCCGTATCGCCATCCGGGTGTTGTCCAACAACGAGGATGAGCCGCTCGATGACGCGTTTTTCACAAAACGGGTCAACGCCGCGGTATCCCTCAGGCGCGACATGCTGCGTCTCGATGCCACCACCAATGCCTACAGGGTGATCAATTCGGAAGCCGATGGCCTGAGCGGCCTGATCGTTGACCGTTTCAATGACTTGCTGGTGATGGAGTTCTTTTCCTCGGGAATGTACCGGCTCAAGGACAGGCTGATACCGCTGCTGCTGGCCCAATTTCCTGACTCGCGCATCTACTGGTTCGCCGAGGAGCATGTCCAGAAGCAGGAATCCTTTGACTGCCATCCACCCGCGGTGACCGGCCCGTGCGTCGTCACTGAAAACGGGTTGCGTTTCCGGGTGCAGCCCGGCTTCAAGCACAAAACAGGATTTTTCGCCGACCAACGGGACAACCGACGGCGCCTCGCCCAATACTGCGAAGGCAAGCGGGTGCTCGACATCTGCTGCAACACCGGCGGATTCGCCGTCTACGCCGCGGCGCTGGGCAAGGCACGCGAGGTCGTGGGCCTTGACCTCGACGAAACGGCGCTGGAACTGGCCCGCCAAAACGCCGGACTGAACCAGACTCGCCCCAGGTGGGTCCAAGCCGACCTTTTTCCGTGGCTGCGCGACGCGATCACCCAGAAAAACCTGTTCGATGTGGTGATCCTCGATCCGGCCAAGCAAACCAGGGACCGCGACGAGGTCGACATGGCCTTGCGCCGATATTTCGACATGAACCGTCTCGCCTTGCAGGTGGTCCGCGAGGGAGGCATTCTGGTGACATGCTCCTGCACGGGGCTGGTAGGCGAACCGGACTTCCTGGAGTGCGTTCGCCGCGCCGCGCGGGCGGCGGGCCGAGTCACCCAGGTGCTGGCCATCCACGGCGCCGGGTCCGACCATCCGTACCAGTTGCAGGTGCCCGAGGGTAGATACCTGAAGGTGGTGTTCCTGCGCGTGCTTGAGGCTGGAGAACCGCTCGCGGCACCGGAACATCGCCGGGAGGAACCGGAACAATGAAAAGCGCCACCTTCGCCATCCTTCTGTCCGTTGGCATCGGATTGGCTTGGTCTTTCATGGTGATGGCGGCGCCATCCACCGGCCATGCCGGAAGGGGCTACAAAAGCCCGCTTGATATCGCGACCATTCCCAATTCCACCCGGGCCATCGTCGCCAATCGCGATTCAGGCGGCGTGTCGATCATCGATCATGCCTCCGGCAAGGTGATCATCGAACTGCCGACCGGCGCCAAGCCGTTCGCGGTGGCCTGCGCCAAAGACGGCACCCGCGCCGCCGTCAGCAATCTCTGGGATGGAACCGTCTCGATCATCGACCTTGCCGCGCCGCGGGTTGCCTTCACCACCGCCGTGGGAAGCCAACCCAGGGGCTTGGCTTTTTCAGCCACCGGCAAGGAACTCTTCGTGGCCCTGGGAGGGGAAAACGCCATCGCGCGCCTCAACGCCGCCGACGGCGGCGTTTCCGCCCGCTGGCCCTGCGAGGGAGAGCCCCGAACCCTGGTTGTGATTCCCAAGTCCGGCGTCGTGGCCGTGGGAAGCACCCGCTCGGCAAGGGTCCGTGGATTCGATCCCGCCACAGGGAAACAACTCTGGCAACGATCGCTCCATGACAGCTTCAACCTGCTCGGACTGGCGGCCCATCCCTCGGGCGACGAGGTTGTTTCCACTTTCGTTTTCCACAGGCACCACGCGATCGCGCGCAACAACATCGAGCAGGGATGGGCCCTCGACAACCGCGTGGCCCGCATCCGGCCTGAACCGGGTGACGACCTCACCTACGACCAGATCTCCCTCGACAGCCGGGGCCAGGCCGTGGCTGATCCAACGGGAATCGCCTTCAGCGCCGATGGAGCCCACATGGCCATCACTTCGGCGGGCGCGCAGGAACTCCTGTTGGTGCCAGCCGCGAAGGTACCCTGGTCGAATGGCGATCCGGGAGACTTTGTCGACAGCGCCTTGGAGTTTCCCGTCAGGCTGCTCCGCAGGATCGACTTGGGCGGACGCCCCCAGGGTTTGGCGTTCGCGGGAGGCAAGGTCCTCGTGGCCAACGCCATCACCGATCGAGTCCAGGTGATCGATGTGGCCTCCGGGCAGGTTGAAAAGGCCATCGATCTGGGAGACGGAAAGCCGGCCGACCTAGCCCGTCGCGGAGAGGCGCTCTTCTTCGATGGAAAGCGTTCGCATCATCACTGGTTCAGTTGTCACACCTGCCACACCGATGGGCACACATCGGGCCAATTGTTCGACACGCTGGGAGACGATTCGTACGGAAACCCGAAAATCACGCCTTCCCTTCGCAATGTGACAAACACGGGCCCTTGGAGCTGGCACGGCTGGAAGGACAAGCTCGAGGTTTCCATTGAGGACTCTTTCGTGGAAACCCTGTTTGGCGAGAAGCCGACGGCTGAAGAGGTCAAGGCCGTGGTGGCCTACCTTGGCACGCTGGAACATCCGCCCGCGACGCGCGCCACCCGGGAAGATGCCGCGGGTATCGCCAAGGGAAGGTCGCTGTTCGAGGCCAAGGCGGGCTGTTCACGCTGCCACGCCGGCCCCCATTACACGACCCCCAAGACCTACACCCTTGAGATCGAACATGATGGCAGCCCATTCGAGAAATGGAACCCGCCCTCGCTGCGCGGAGTCCGCGACAGGTCACCGCTCATGCATGCCGCGCAGGCCCCCGACCTCGATACGCTTCTCAGGCTTCATCACAAGCCCGAAGACTTGGGAGGCAAGGCGCTCGACCCGTTGGAACGCGCCAACCTGATCCAGTTCCTCAAGTCGCTCGATTGATGAGTTGAAACAAACCACGAAAAAAGGGCGGCGGACAAATCCGACGCCCAGGCCATTATTCAAAGCTCGCGCTACTACTTCGCTCCCGTCCGGTACACGGTCGTGTGCTGATAGGTTTCACCCGGTTTGAGAACCACGCTGGGGAAGTTCGGCTGGTTGATCGAATCCGGAAAATGCTGGGGCTCGAGGCAGAAGCCGCCATATTGCTTGTAAATCACGCCACCTTTGCCCTTGTTGGTGCCATCGAGAAAGTTGCCGCTGTAAAACTGGAGGCCCGGTTCCGTCGTGAGCACCTCGAGGAACCTTCCGGATTGGGGGTCGCGAACCCGGGCGGCCAATTCAAGGCCGGCGCCCTTGCGGTCGAGCACATAATTGTGGTCGTACCCTTGGGGCTTGGCGTCGATTTGCTTGATGCGATCGCCCACCGCGCGGGGGGTGGTGAAGTCGAGAGGCGTGCCGGCCACGGGCGCGACCTTGCCGGTGGGGATCAGGTTCTCGTCCGACGGCGTGTAGCCCTTGGCAAGAAGTTCCACCTCGTGGCCAAGCACATCGCCCGAGGCATGGCCCGCGAGGTTGAAATAGCTGTGATGCGTCAGGTTCACCGGAGTGGCCTTGTCGGTGGCCGCCTTGAAGTCGATGCGGAGTTCGTTGTCGTTGTTGAGGGAATAGGAAACTTCAACCTTGAGGTTGCCGGGGTATCCCTCCTCGCCGTCCACGCTCGTGCGGCGAAAGACCACTCCGTGGTGGTTCTTGAGCGGTTCGGCCTGCCACACCACCTTGTCGAATCCCTTGAGGCCGCCGTGAAGGGCGTTGGCCCCGTTGTTGGCGGCCAGCTTGTAGGTCTTGCCGTCCAGGGTGAAGGCGGCCTTGGCGACGCGATTGGCGACGCGGCCCACGGTGGCGCCAAAGTAAGGGTGCCCCGCGAGGTAGCCTTCCAGGTTGTCAAACCCCAGCGCGATGTCGGCCTTCTTGCCAGCCTTGTCGGGAACGATCCAGTCCGTCACCAGGGCTCCATAGTTGGTGATCTTCACCGTCACACCGTTTTTGTTGGTGAGGATGAATCGTTCGATGGCGGTGCCATCTGGCAACTGGCCGAACGGTTCACGGCCGACGGGCTGCGGTTGGCCCGCGGCAAGCAAGGTGGTCACGATCAGGGCTCCGGTCATGTCGGGGGCTCCCGGGAAGAGGTGCATGGGCGAGAGTTCCAAGCTAACCCATCACCGGGCAAGCGTAAACGCCCTCAGAAAGCCCGCTGGCCGGTTTCGGCCTCCAACACCTTGCGGGTGACGGTGAACAGGCCCGCGATGATGGCGATCTTCACCACGATGCCATTGAGGATGGTGGTGGGTTCCAGAACTCCAAGCCCGACTTGAACCCCGAGGAAAAACAATGCGGCAATGACCACGAAAGCGGGCGGAGCCAATGGCAGGAGGCCGGCGCAGGCCACCGCCACGACACCGGCACCGATGTTCCATCCGCTGCTCAACCGGGCCAGTTCACGAAAACGGGCCCGATTGGCCTCGACCTCGTCATCAGTCGGTAGTTCGCCAGTCTTGGCGTCAACGGGCACGGGAAGCGATTCGGCGAGCTTGCCGACATTCAGCAGGACCGACCCGTGAAACGCCACCAGGCCGGCGCCGATCAGCACCAGCACCCAGCGCGCCTGCAACACCGCGGAATGGACTTCCTCCCTCATGCGACAGTGGTCTCCAAGTGAAGCCGGGCGCGCCCTTGCGGACGCGCCCGGAATTCCAGTTCAAAACCAACCGCTTACTTGATGAACAGCATCTCGCGGTAGGTGGGCAGCGGCCAATGGTCGTCGGCAACCACGGCCTCGAGCGCGTCGGAGTGCTTGCGCACCTCCTTCATGCCGGCAAGCACCTTGTCACGCATGTAAACGATCTCATCTTGAGGTGAGCCGTGCGGAACATGGCCGAGCGCCGACTCGAGGTCGGCCACCGACTTGTGAAGGGCGTTAAGCTGGCCGGTGAGAGTCTTGAGACTTTCGCCAGTCGCGCCGGCATCGACCCCGGCGGCCTTGAGGCTGGCCACCGTGGAGGCGACCTCGCCGACATACTTGGTGACCGCGGGGGCCACCATCGTCTTGGTCATCATGAGAACCAGCTTGGCCTCGATATTGAGGGTCTTGACATAGTTCTCACAAAGGATGTGGTAACGGCTTTCCAGTTCCCGGGCGGTGTACACCTTGTACTTGGTGAACAGGTCGATGGAATCCTTTCGAACGATCACGGGCAAGGCGTCGGGAGTCGTGCGCAGGTTGGGCAGGCCGCGCTTCTCGGCTTCCTTGTGCCATTCCTCGGAATAACCGTCGCCGCCGAAGAGAACCTTCTTGCTCTCCTTAAGGATTTGGGGCAGGAGGGTCTGGATGGCGGTCTTGAGGTCCTTTCCACCCTTGATGGCCTTCTCGAGTTCGGTGGCCACGAAGTCAAGGGATTCGGCCACGATGGTGTTGAGCACCGTGTTCGGGCCGCCGATGGACTGCGAGGCGCCCACGGCGCGGAACTCGAACTTGTTGCCGGTGAAGGCGAACGGACTGGTGCGGTTCCTGTCCCCGGCGTCCTTGGGAAGCTTGGGGAGAACGGTCACGCCGATCTCCATGGTGCCACCCTGCTTGGTGCTGGTGGGGGGCCCCTTCTCAAGCTGCTCCATGATGTCCTCGAGTTGGGTTCCGAGGAAGATTGAAATGATCGCCGGGGGAGCCTCATTGGCCCCAAGGCGGTGGTCATTGGCGGCGCTAGCCACGCTGACGCGGAGCAGCTCGGGATACTTGGCCACGGCGCGGATGACCGCGACGCAGAACACAAGGAACTGGGCGTTGTCGTGGGGGGTGTCGCCCGGGTTCAGCAGGTTCTCGCCGAGGTCCGTAGACATCGACCAGTTGTTGTGCTTGCCCGAACCGTTGATGCCTGAGAACGGCTTTTCGTGGAACAGGCAGGCCAGCCCATACTTCGTGGCGGTCTTGCGGATGATCTCCATCGTCAGCATCTGGTGGTCGGTGGCCAGGTTGCTGCTTTCGAAGATCGGGGCGATCTCGTATTGGCTCGGGGCCACCTCGTTGTGGCGGGTCTTGACCGGAACGCCGAGGGCGTAAAGCTGGGCCTCGCAATCGGCCATGCAGGCCAGAACCCGGTCGGGGATGGTGCCGAAATACTGGTCTTCCATCTCCTGGCCCTTGGGGGGCGCGGCGCCGAGAAGGGTGCGGCCGGCATTGAGCAGGTCGGGCCTGGCCAGGTAGAAGTTCTGGTCGATCAGGAAGTATTCCTGCTCGGGACCCACGGTGGTGAACACCTTGCGGGACTCGGTCTTGCCGAACAGGCGGAGAATTCGAAGGGACTGGTCGGAAAGCGCCTCCATCGACTTGAGCAATGGCGTCTTCTTGTCGAGGGCCTCGCCGGTCCAGCTCAGGAACACCGTGGGAATCACCAAGGTGGCCCCGTTGGGGTTTTCAATGATGAAAGCCGGGCTGGTCGGATCCCATGCGGTGTAGCCTCGGGCCTCGAAGGTGGCGCGGATGCCGCCGGAAGGGAACGAGGAGGCGTCGGGTTCACCCTTCACGAGTTCCTTGCCGGAAAACTCCATGATCGCCTTGCCCTCACCCGAGGGGCTGATGAAGCTGTCGTGCTTCTCGGCGGTGAGGCCGGTCATCGGCTGGAAGAGGTGGGTGAAGTGCGTGGCGCCCTTTTCAAGGGCCCAGTCGAGCATCGAGCTGGCGACGGCGTCGGCGATGTCCGAGTCAAGCGCGTCACCATTCTTAATGGTGCGCTGAAGCGCCTTGTAAACAGGCTTGGGCAACCTCTCGCGCTGGACCGACTCGTTGAAGACCAGTTCGCCAAACAGATCCTTCAAGCGGATTTTCTTGAAATCGATTCGGTTCAATTCGTGGCGAGTGTTCGCGATGGCCTGAAGCGCGCTCTTGCGGATTGACATGGATTCACACCCCGGGATTTCTGGCTGTCATGCCAACAATAACTCAGACAGTCGCGTCTTGCGTCCGCCTTTGAGAGGTTTAGACATCATAGTAAAGATTGAACTCAAAGGGATGGGGTCTTACGCGAATCGCGTCAACCTCCCTTTCGCGCTTGTCACGAATCCATGTCGAGAGGACATCCTCGGTGAAGACATCCCCTCGCATTAGAAATTCATGATCCTTCTCGAGCGCCGACAGGGCGTCATCGAGCGTGGCGGGCAGGTGGGACAGGTTTTTCATGACCTCGGGTTCAAGGTCGTAGATGTTCCGGTCCAGTGGTTCCCCGGGGTCGATCCGGTTGATGACGCCGTCGAGCATGGCCATCAGCATCGCTGAAAATGAAAGGTATGGGTTCGCCGAGGCGTCGGGGCAACGGTACTCCAGGCGGCGTGACTGGGCACGGGCGGAGTATACCGGAATCCTGACCGCGGCCGACCTGTTCCTGCTGGAATAGCTGGCTGTTGTGGGAGCGTCGAAGCCGGGGACAAGCCTCTTGTAACTGTTGGTGGTGGGGTTGGTGATGGCGCAGAGGGCCCGGGCATGCCTGAGCAGTCCGCCGATGGCGTGCATCCCCAGTTCGGATACGCCCGCATAGGCGGAGCCGGCAAACAGGTTCCTGCCGTCACGCCAAAGCGATGTGTTGACATGCATGCCCGAACCGTTGTCCTTGAAGATCGGCTTGGGCATGAAGGTGGCCGTCTTGCCATGCTTGTTGGCGACGGACTTCACTATGTATTTGTATTTCAGCACGGAATCAGCCATACGCACCAGGCTGTCGTATCGGAGGTCGATTTCACCCTGTCCCCCGCTGGCCACCTCGTGGTGGTGGCCCTCAACCGTCATGCCCGAATCGATCATGTGCCGCATCATCTCGCTCCGGAGGTCGTGGAGCGAATCCGAGGGAGGACAAGGAAAGTAGCCTTCCCGGTGCCTGATCGTGTTGCCAAGGTTCGGGCGGGCGTCGGAACCGCTGTTCCAGCGGCCTTCGGCGCTATCGATATGGTGGAATGCCGAGTGCCGGTTCTGGTCGAACCGGACATGATCAAAAACGAAAAACTCGATTTCAGGACCGAAGTAAGCCGCGTCGGCAACCCCCGTCGACCTCATGTAGACCTCGGCTTTGCGGGCCACATTGCGGGGGTCGCGGGGATAATCCTCGCGTGTGATCGGATCAAGGATGTTGCAGAAAAGAATCAGCGTTTTCTCGAGGCGGAACGGGTCGATGAAAGCGCTTTCCGCCACGGGAACGACAAGCATGTCAGACTCGTTGATGCATTGCCAGCCGCGAACGCTGGAGGCGTCGAATCCGAAACCATCCTCAAAAGAGGATTCCTCCAACCGCTCCGAAGGTATTGTGAAATGCTTCCATGAGCCGGGGAAGTCCATGAATCGCAAGTCAACGGCGCGAACGGCCTCCTGGCGTATCCAGGCGAGAATTTCCTTCGGACTCACGGCGTCCCCTCTGGCGGCCGACGACGCCGGGGGTTGCGCCATCGTCCCATCATCATAGAGGGATTTGGCTTCCGGCTCCAATGCCGCCGTATAATCACGACATGGCCACGATGGAGGAGGATCTCCTTCGGAACATCCTTGAAGCGCCGCGGGAGTCCCTCCCACGGCTGATCTACGCCGACTTCCTGGCGGATTATCTTGGCGCTACCGGCGATTCCCTGGCCCTGGCCAGGAGCGAATTCATCCGGATTGGTTGCGCGCTTGAACAACACGACCTCTCGCCGCAGGAAAGAAACCAGCTTTCCCGCAGGCACAGGGAAATGCAGTCAAGTTTCGGCCTCCGGTGGGCCGGCACCGTGGCCGGGCTCGCGGCGAACTGGTCGTTCAACAGGGGCTTCATCCACTCGATCGACATCCGCGCCGACATCTACCTGCGCGGCGCAACGGAGATCCACGCCCAGCAACCGGTCGAACACATCAACCTGATTTTCATGGAATCGCGCAATCCCGAGGCGGGGCGGGCCATTGCCGCCATTGAGCAGTTTCGCCACATCAGGTCGCTGGGCCTCAAGGGGGCGGGAATCGGGTCGGAAGGCCTGGTCGACCTGGTTGGCTCGCAGCACCTTGGATGCCTCGAGTGGATCAACCTGTCGGGCAACAACCTTGGCGAAAAGGGTGTCCGCGCATTGTTGCGAAGCCCGATATTCCCCAACCTTCGCTGGATCGACCTGGGGGCGAACGACCTCGGCCCACCCTGTTTGAGGGAAATCGCGGCGCACCTCACGGCCGCAACCCAAGCGGGGGAGGTCCTGCTTCTGGAAACACTGGAACTGGGAGGCAACCCGCTCACCAGGGCGGGAGCCCGCGTTATCCAGGGATGCGGGCCCCTGGCCCGGGCCGCCCGCTGGTGAATCAGGCGACCAACTGTTCCGCCGTCCGCCGCACCACGAGCACGGTCGTGTCGTCCTCGGAGGCGTTCCCGGCGGCGGCATTGAAATCGGAAACGGCGCTGAACACCCGCTCGACCACGACATCCGCCGACTCGGTGATGGCCTTCCGCGCGGCCTTGGCGGCCCCTTCAAGCCCAAAAAAGGATGCACCTTGGCGCGAATCCACGACGCCGTCGGTAACCTGCAGCAGAAGGTCGCCAGGCTTTGAGACTCCTATCTTTTCGGCGTTGTAGTCACTGTCGGAAAAAATGCCCAACGGAAGGCCGGTTGAGAAGAACCTGCCTTTTTCCGCGCCATGTCCGTCGAGAAGGATCGCCGGCAGGTGGCCGGCTGACGCATAGGACAGGGAACCGTCGGATGTGTCGATTTCCGCGAGAAAAAGCGTGACATTCCAGCGCTCGGCCAGGTCGCGGCACAGTTCCCTGTTGGTCTGCCGCAGCGTCTCGTCCAGCGGGACCCCCTCGCCACTGAACGCGCGCAGGTAGGCGCGGGTGGTCGCCATGATGAGGCTCGGGCCCACGCCGTGCCCGGTGGCGTCCCCGATGGCGACACGCCACTTGCCCGGGGAAGTTGGAAACCAGTCAAGCAGGTCGCCGCCGCTATAGCCCACAGGTATGCTAGCGCCGGCGACATCCCATCCGGCGATGACGGGCCTGTCCCTCGGCAGCAGGTGCCGGGCCACCTGGCTGACCACCAGCTGCTCCTCCCTCGTGTTCCGCAGGGCCCGCTCGACCCGGCTGAGGCGGGCCTGCCTGCCGACGGCATGGTTGAGCGCCTGCACGAGCCGCCGCTCCGAAACCTGCCCCTTCACCAGGAATTCCTGGGCTCCCTCGGTGACCGCCTGCATGGCCAGGGTCTCGTCATCCATTCCCGTGAGAAGCAGGACGGGCATGGAAGGATATCCCTGCCTGACCCGCCGGAAGGTGTCGAGTCCCCGGCTGTCGGGAAGCGCGAGGTCGAGGATGACGGCATGAAACCGCTTGGCCGCCAGCATCTCCAGCCCTTCGGCAAGCGTTCCCGCCACCGTGGTCTCGAAGGGTATCGACTTGGCATCCTCCAGCATGGCGCAGATGAGGAAGGCATCGGCCTGGTTGTCCTCGATGACCAGGATCCTGAGGATGCCCTGGGGCTTGTTCACATTGATGGCGGCGCTGCTCAAGGGTTCGACTCCCGCGGTGCCGTGGCCGGGTTGGCCAGCGGCAAGGTGAAGTGTAGCGAGGCTCCAGACCCGGGATCCGATTCGGCCCAGATCCGGCCACCCTCCTGTTCGACAATCCTGCGGCACAGGGCCAATCCAAGGCCCGAACCCGGAAGGTGGCGGGATCGCTCTCCCCGCTCGTAGATCTCGAAGATCCTCTCCTCCTGGCCCGCCGGGATTCCCGGCCCGTTGTCCCGCACGGAGAAATGGGCCATCCGCCCCTCCCTCTTCCAGCCGACACGCACCAGCGGCACCTTGTCGACGGTGAACTTCAAGCCGTTGTGCACGAGGTTCTGGAACAACTGCATCACAAGGGTGAACCTGCCAAGGACCTCAGGCAGCGGCCCGAGATAAACCTGCGCCCCGCGCGACTCGAGTTCCCCCCGGAGGTTGGCAAGCGCCTGCGCGCACGCCATGCGGCTATCGACAACCTCCTGAGGACGCTCGGCGTTTCGCACCCGGGATATGCGAAGCAGGTCGGAAACCATCCGCCTCATCCTGTCGAGGCTTTCCAGGGCATGGACAAGGGCCTGGCGCGAACCGGCTCCCATGCCTCCCCCCTCCCGCGACATCACCCTGTCAACCAATCCGTGGACGGTGCCGAGGGGAGCCTGGAGGTCGTGGGAGATCATTCCGGCGAAATGGGCCAGTTCCATGTTGCTCCGGCGGAGCCCGGCGTTGGCCTGCTCGAGCTTCTCGGCGGCAAGCCGAGAGCGACGCTCGGCCTGCTTGAGCGGAGTCACATTGAAGAACAGTCCCTGGAGGCCGGTGACGACACCCTCGGAATCCCTCAGCGGCGAAAGGAAGCTTTGGATATATTGGCGATCCTCGTATTCGCGATGATGCTCGCCCTGGAGCCGGCACCTGCACTGGGGAGCGCACGCCGATGTCAGGTGCTCCTCGATGTCCTCGTGAACCTCCTGGGTCTGGATGACCTGGCGCTCGTGGGAGCGGTAACGGGCCGCCAGGTCGGGCGGGTAAAGCTCTGAATCCGTCGCCCCGACCAGGCCGGCGCGAGTCCTGCCAAGGGCCTGGCAAAACGCCTCATTGGCATGAAGGTACCGGCCCCTGAGGTCCTTGCGGAAAACGGCGAACGCCAATCCGTCGCCGAACGGGGCATCCTCCCACCTTTCAGGCGCTCCGAATTCCGCTTTCTCGAACGGTATTCCCGCGCGGCCGAGGCAAGCCTCGAGCGATTCCGCGAAGGCGCGCGCCGTGGGCGGCCTTAGGCCCGGGGAGATCTCCAGGCTCGAGAGGATGAGTTCCTCGACATCCCCCGGAATACCCTGCCTGAGAAGGGACGGGTGGGGCACCGGGAGGGCGGCCCTCCGGGAAATCGGCATCGGCTGGCCGTCGGCGGGGGAGCGCGCCGGCCGGGGAGGCCTTCCGGTCAGCAGGTTGTACAAGAGGGCCCCGAGACCGTGGACATCGGCGGCGGGTCCCAGGTCGGCCTGCGGTTCGGCCTGCTCGGGCGCCATGTGGCCGGGAGTTCCGGCAACCACATCCACACGGGCAAGCCCCCGGGAATCCATCAACCTGGCAAGTCCGAAATCGCCGATCTTCGGGGTGCCGGCCACGGTCAGGAAAATGTTCGAGGGCTTGATGTCGAGGTGGAGCAAACCCGCGTCATGAATCGCCTGCGCGCCCCGGGCGACCTGCAGCGCGATCCGCATGGCGTACGCGAGGGTCGGTTGCCCGACCCTCAGCCTGTCGGAGAGGCTTCCCCCCTCGCAGTAGTCGTAGACAAGGTACGCGCTGCCCTCAAGTTGCCCTCCCGAGTGCAGCCTCAGGACCAGGGGATGATCGACTTTCGCCGCGGCGCGCGCCTCGCGCTTGAAGGCCTCAAGCCATGGCCTTCGCGCGCCCGGTACGGGCAGGAACACCTTCACGGCGACATTCCGGTCCAGGTCGAGGTGCCTGCACAGGTAGACGCGGCGTCCCGGCAGCGGGTCGATCAGAGACCTTGGTTCGGAAAAGCCCATGAGCCTGAGACGGTCGCGAAGATCGCTTTCCCATCCGGCAGGGGAATCTTCGATCGCGGGATCGGGGGGGCGGGAATCACCTTCGGAACGGGTGTGTGTGGGAATATCCTGACCGTCGGACTCCCAATCTGACGAGGCCGGATCGAAACTGCGGGTCGACTCGTCCGTTTGTCGGGAAGGCCAATCACCAGGATCATCAATACCCGCCATGCGCCGCACCCCGCCGCAAGATCCCAACGGGACCTTGAGCCATGATTTTAGGGTAGATCCCGGCTGATCGCCAAATCAGGGTGTCGTGTAGCCACGGGGGGTCCGCGGCGCGTCGCCAAGCCGGCGAGGCCCCCTGGGGTTCTGCGGTTCATGGGTTCGGTAGGAGGGAACAGCGTCGAAGTCGCCGGCGTCGATCTCGTCGTAGCTGCACACATATCCGGGAAGCTTGGCCTTTTCCCTTTCAAGCTCGTAGGCCTTGATGATTTCCGACTGTATCGAGTCGCGCGCCAGCCCATGGATGGGATGGGCGATGTCCGCGTGGAGCTTGATCCTGCCCTCCCCGGCCCTCAAGGCGCGATCCTCGTCGAGCCTCGAGCCGCAGCCATTGCAAAACCTGGCCCGGAGATGGTTCTTGCACGAGCAGCGCTGGCACCTGTCGGTGAGCTTGCGGCTCGGCATCGCGACGAAGTGGCCGCGGGGCCCCTCGATGATCTTGAGGTCGCGCACCACGAACCAGTTGTCGAAGGTGATCGAGCAGAAGGCGTGCAGACGCTCGTTTTCCCCGCGCTCGTCAAGCAGCTTGATGCGGATTTCAGTGATTTCCAAGATCGTTTCTCCTAGCCAAGGTAGCCCGCGCGCCTCAGGCGGGTGTGGAGACCACGAAGACTCCCACCGGCCCGGCCGGCGTGGAAAGTCCCCGATAGTCCCGCCCCAGCGCCGCGGCATGCGCGGCACCGTCGGCAAGCGCGACCATCGCGCTGCCGCTCCCCGTCAAGACCACCCCGACGGGCCCGGCCGCGGACATCCGGGCGCGCAACGGCGCCAGGCAATCCAAGGCATCGCAGGCCGCCTCCTCCAAGCGGTTGAACAAAGCCCTCCCCAGCCTCCGGACATCGCCGGCAGCCAGGGCCCCCTGGGCTTCCTCGACCGATTCGCAACCGTATCCCGGACGAAGCCGGGAAAAAATATCCCTCGTGGATAGCCCCTCCCTGGGCTTCACGACGACCATGTGCAACCTGGTTCCCGAAGGAACGCCTGTGACCCGTTCGCCGCGCCCCTCGCAGCGCGTGGCCCCTTCCGTGAGGAAACAGGGAACATCGCTTCCAAGCGCCGCGGCCATTTCCGTGAGCCTGCCGGGGCCGGCCCGCAGCCCCCAAAGGGCTTCCAGGCCAAGCAGGGTTGCCGCGGCGTTTCCCGAACCGCCGCCAAGGCCGGCCTCGAACGGGATCCTTTTCATGAGCCTGATCCTGGCTCCCCTTCCGGGGGCCAAGGCATCGCGCAGCATCTTGGCCGCGCGGAAAACAAGGTTGTCGGGCCCCGATGACAACGCCGGTTCGTCGCACTCCAGGCTGATCCCGCCAGCCGGATCGTCCCGCATCTCGAGCGTGTCGTGTAGGCTGACAGGCACAATCAGGGTTGACAGGTCGTGAAACCCATCCGCCCTCTTGCCAAGAACTTCGAGGTGCAGGTTCACCTTGGCGGGCGACCACACCTGCACTGCTTGCGCCGTCCGCACAACCGATGGCGCGGGCATGGGATGAAGGCTTCCTTGCCATGGTTGTGGGGCGTCCTTGCCCGCGGGTCTCCCGAGTCGGGTCGGAGTGTAAACAGCGGCCGGAAATTGAATCAAGCCGGGGTCTGGGGGATTCGAAGTGGACTTGAAACCATTCAGGGGAGCGCGCCGATGAATGCCGTCAACTGCCATGTGACCCACCTCGAAAGCCCCGTGGATGGAAGCCGTTTCGCCCCGGGAATCGCGCACGGCACCCATCTGGGCCGGCCGTTGCTGGTGGCCTACGACATCGACGGGATACGCCGGTCGGTGGATCCGGAAACCTTGAGGCGACGGCCACCGGGAATGTGGAGGTACCGGGAACTCCTCCCGTTGCCCGCCGACCAGGTACCGGTCAGCCTGGGTGAGGGCCCCACGCCCCTCCTGTCCTGCCAGAGGCTTGGCGGGGCCTTGGGGGTTCCGGGACTCGTCGTGAAGGATGAGTCGCTGCTGCCAACGGGCAGCTTCAAGGCGCGGGGCATGGCCGTCGCCGTCAGCATGGCATCCTGGCTGGGCCTGAAGCGCCTGGCGGCGCCGACCGCCGGCAACGCCGGGGGCGCCTTGGCGGCCTACTGCGCCCGGGCCGGCCTCGAGGCCTTTGTCCTCATGCCGGAAGACACGCCCGTCGTGAACCGCCTTGAAGCCATCCTGTATGGAGCCAAGGTTTTCCTGGTCAACGGATTGATCCATGAGTGCGGGGCGCTGGTTCGCGACAACGCGGAATCCTGCCGGTGGTTCGACATGTCGACTTTGCGAGAACCTTACAGGCTGGAAGGCAAGAAGACGATGGGCCTCGAGTTGGCCGACCAGCGCGACTGGACCCTTCCCGACGCGATCCTCTACCCCACCGGAGGCGGCACGGGCCTCGTCGGCATGGACAAGGCGTTCAGGGAGTTGCGCGCCCTGGGCTGGCTCAAGACCGACCGTTTCCCCAGGTTCTACGCATGCCAGTCGAACGGTTGCGCGCCGCTGGCGCGCGCATGGCAAGCCGGTTCCCGGCACGCGGAGACATTCAAGGGCGCTCAAACCCGGGCCAGCGGGCTTCGGGTTCCCGCCGCCGTCGGCGACTTCCTGATCCTCGATGCCGTGAAAGCCTCCGGCGGAAGGGTGGTGGAGGCCGATGAGGAGAGGATCGACTTCCAGATGAGGCGGGCGTGCTCGCTGGAGGGCATCGCGATCTGCCCGGAAACGGCGGTCTGCCTCGAGGCCCTTGAAAATCTCGTCAAGGATGGATCCATCGGAAAGGACGACGATGTCCTCGTCTGGAACACCGGGGCCGCCCAGAAGTACATCGAGTGCCTCGAGGCGCCGGCCAGGCGGATCGACAAGAACCTGCCGCTGGCGCCACAGATGGCCTAGGCGCGCGCTCCGCTGAGGTGCCGCCACATGAGCAGGGCCTTCTCGGATGGAACAAACGCGAACAGCAGCACCACCATACTGATTCCGAAAACGGTGAGGCCCATGATGTATCCGATTCCGGTGTGGAGCAGGAGCGACCCTGTCATGATCAACCAACGGGCCTTGGGAAACCAAATGATGAACGGCAGGCCGAGTTCGACCACCAGGGTGAACACCACGAGCGAGGACATGACGACTTCCCAGAGCCACCTGTGCCGGCACAGGAAAGCCAGGCCCTGGTAGTAGGCCTCGAACTCAAGCGGCGCGAACGACATGTTGGCCATCACCCCCCAGACCGCCGTGCCGCCCCACCACGAGGCGCCCATCAACTTGGAAGTTCCGGCGCCGATGTAGATGATGGCGAAGTGGACCTGCATCAGCCTCTGCACGAAAGTGGCGGAGGCTGTGGGGATCGGCTCGGGAGCGGGCAAGCCCTCCCGCCGGGCCCGGCGGGCCTTGAGCCACGAATCGACCGACCAGACGGCGCCGCAAGGCCCCAGGCACATGTAAAAAAGCAATATGGATGTCAGCGTGTCGAGGCCGAACAGGCTGGTTTGGGCCCTCTGGATGTAGCTGATGGCGCCGACCCAGGTGGCGACCGCGGCGAATCGCGTCTGGTAGCCGGCGATGAGCATCAGGTTGGCGGCCAGGATGGCGGCGTGGATGGCCCACAGCGACGCCGCGTCGGTTACATGGTAAAAGATCGAGAATGTTGTCATGCCCTTGTAGACAGCGGCCGGATTCGCCGGGTCGTCGACCCAGCCCAGCGGCAGGCTGGGATAGTCGGTCGCGGCGCTCCGCAGCATGTCGGTGACTGGCTGGGTGATCCATGCCGACGGCCCGACATATTCCCCAAGCCAGATTCCGAAATTCACATGGATGTACAGGATCATCAGGCCGCCCATGACGCGGATCGCGGCGAGGGAATACGGCACCGACGGGGTGAAGAGGAATTCGTCAGCCGCGCCGATGAATGAACGGACCTGGGCCAGCGTGGCTTGCAGGGGGCGGCCGACCAAGGCCTGCTGGTCACGCATCACTTGACCTCCGTGTAAGGGGGTGGAAACTTGTCGATCTCCGCCTGGATGGCGAACAGGTCGATCTCCGACGGCTTGCGTCCCGCGAGCCTGTCCTCCAGGTCGCGCCTCAAGCGCCCCAGCGCCTTGATCTCCTCCTCGATCACGGCCTGCCTGGCCCCGGTGAACTCGCCGGTGGCCCGAAGGTCGCGAATGCGGATCATCCGAACTTCCTGCTCGGCGGCGCGCTCACGCATGCGGGCGAGGTCGTCACGGTCGTAGGCGGTCAGCAACCAGAACTTGAGCGGTTCGTCCGGATCGGCCGTCCTTGCGATCCCGGCCTTGTCGTAAAGGCCCTGATAGCAGGTGACGAAGAATTTCCTGCCGCCGGGGTCCACGCCACGGCCGAGTTGCTCCGGCCCGATGATGCTGTGCACCACGCGCCAGAGCCTGATCTCGATGATCTCGGCCCCCGTCTTGTCGGACTTCGGAAAACTGTCCGCGACCGAGCGGACATAACTGCCCAGCAGTATCCGGGTGTTCGGCGCGGGATCACGCCAGGCGACGGGAGTGACGAAGTCGCGTGGCAACTCGGGCATCCGGAGCATCTGGCCGATGCGCTGGTGCGCCTCTTCCACCCTGAGTTGGTCGGGATCCCGGCCCGAAGGCTGATTGGCGCTTTCCCCGATCGACAAAAGCCTCTGGAAATGCATCCTGACCGGGCTGCGCAAGTCGTCGGGGTATCGCAGCCAACGGCGCTCGCCATCGGCATAGTCGATCCGGTACCACATGAACGATGGCGGCCCGGGTTCGGGCGAATAAAAGTGGTAGGCGTTGTTCAGGTACGCGAACTGCAAATACGGGCGGTAAATGTGCACCCATGCCTGCTGGACAAGCCAAGGGGCGCTTCCATTGGGGGGAGGCACGCTGAACACCGCGGAAAGAATTCCGCAAAAATGAAACGCGGCGGTGAGCACCAGGCACACCCTCCTGCCAGCTTCGGGAATAAGCAGGAGAAAGGCCCCCGCGAGCGCACACACGGCCCCGCCCCGGCACAGCAGTCCCATGCTGTCCATCTGGCCGGGCCTGTACCACTGGATGACGGGACCGGGGCCATCGTCGGTCCTGAACTTCTGGATTTCCTCGCCGGGCTTTCCTCGCAGAGACCGCTCTCCCAGGGCCATCGCCCCGGCCAACACCAGGCAGGCGGCCAGCGCCGGAATCGATCCCGGCCACACGGGCCAATCACCCCTAGGCCCCGAACCGGCACGGAGCGCGACTCCGCCCAACACCGCCGAGGCCGCGACAAGGATGAGGCGCGACCAGCCTGAAAGCCCCAGGCTGACCGTCTCGCTGGCCGGAGGCTCCGGGAAAAGACAGGCAACGGCATATGCCGCCAAGGCCGCCAGAACCGAAAAGGCCATCCATGCCGCATTGAGGCGAAGGCCACGGCCAACGGATTCATCCATGAATCGGCTCCTTCCGATTAATGGATGCGAAGGTAGCCTGTTGGCATTCAAAAAAGAAAGTCGCCTTTCAGGCGATCTCGGCAGCCTCAGCCGCGGAAACGACTTCGATCTCGGGCTTCACCCCCGCCTGGAAGTCGACGACATGCATTTTCACCTTGGTGGCCCCGTTAAAAGTCTCAACCTTGGGCTGGAACGCCAAGCTGACGCGACCATCCGCCGACTTGAGTTCCTCGATCCTCTCGGCCAGCTGAAAACCGACGCATCCAACTGGTCGGCCACCTTGGGTCACGGAAAATTGCAGGGTGGTTCCCTGCGTCCCCACCACCCGGGGCTCTCCGGAAAGCCTGAGGCCCGTCGCCAGGAAAACGGGGGAACGATTTGTCATGCCGAATGGTTCGAGTCGGTCGATTTGGCGGACCTGTTCAATCGTGAGGCTGTCGATGGACACCTCCGCATCGAGGCAAAGGGTGGCCCTGGGAACGGTGCCGCGGAAATGCGCCCGGGCAAATTCCTGGATCCGGTCATTCAACGCCGGGAGATTGTCGGGGTGAAGCTTGAATCCCGCGGCGGCGCGGTGGCCGCCATGCGATGCCAGCAAGTCGCCGCATGAGGCAAGGGCCTCATGCACGGGCAAGCCGCCGGCGGACCTGGCCGAACCGACCGCCAAAGGCTCATCGGCCGATTCCTCATCCCAAGGGGGGATGGCAACCGTGAAAGCCGGGCAGTGAAACTCCTCGACAAGCCTGCTGGCGACGATGCCGACGAGGCCGGGGTGCCAACCCTGCCTCCCCAGGACCAGGGCCACGGGCGAATCTCCCCCCTTCTCGCGGGCATCCTCCTTCGCCTGTCGGGATTGGTCGGCTTCCATCTTCTTGCGCGTGCGGTTGTAGCCATCGAGCATTTCGGCGATCCGGCGCGCCTTTCCCGCGTCCGGTTCCGTGAAAAGGTCCACGCAGAACCTGGCGCATTCCAGCCTGCCGGCAGCGTTCAGGCGAGGCGCCAACTGGAACGCCACATCCTCGCTCCTGAGCGGCTTTTCGCGCCCTTGGAACGACACATCCATGAGGGCCCTGATGCCGGGAGTGGCGTGCTGGTCGAGATAGGCCAATCCGCAGCGAACCAGCGCGCGGTTCTCGTCGACGAGCGGAACATGGTCGGCCACGGCGCCGAGAGCCGCCAAGCCAAGCCCTTGGAGAAGGATCCTTTGCCATGGCTGGCTCACCTTTTCCGAACCGCAGGCGCGGATCGCCAGCCCCCAGGCAAGCTTGAAAGCCACCATGGCGCCGCTGATCCCGGCAAACGGGTAGCCCGAACCCGGCAAAGCGGGATGAACCAGGGCCTCGGCTTCGGGCAGGCTTGAACGCGGCTCATGGTGGTCGGTGATGATGAGTCTCAGGCCAAGTTCACGGGCCCGCGCGCACGCCTCGAGCGCCGTGATGCCGCAATCCACCGTGATGACGAGGTTTCTTCCCTCGCGGTGATGAAGGTCGATCGAAGCGGGAGTGAGGCCGTACCCCTCACGCCTTCGATGGGGTATGTGAAAATCGGGCCGGGCTCCCATTTGCCTGAGCGCGAGAACGAGGACGGAAGTACCCGTGAGTCCGTCGACATCGTAATCGCCATGGATACCGATGCGCTCCTTGTTGGAAACCGCCTGTTCGATGGCGATGCACGCGGCCTCGATCCCCGGTAGCTGGAAGGGTGAATGCAGGTCCTTCAGGTTGGGTTCAAGAAAACCCTTGATGGCAACGGGGTCGGCTAGGCCGCGCGTCGCCAGCAGTGTTGCCAGGATGGGTGAGGACACGCCACCATCGGCCAGAATCCGGGAAATGGATTCCGATTCGGGCCTCACCAAAAACCACTTCCTGGCTCGCCTCGGCACCGTTTTCTCCATCCCAACCGGGGATTCGCCATCCCATGTGAATCTGTGCCGGTTAAGGCTACGATTCGCCCGGCGAACAAAATCCGTGACTCCACACGATAACGGACGAGACCAGAACGGGCGACCTTCCAACCGATCAATCGACAATGCCCCCAAGACAGGGGGATGACCGGGCCCACGGTCACCGCCACAGGGGCGGCATGGCCAAGGCCCAAGCCAGGAAGGCAGGCACCATGAAAAGACTGCTTGTGATCGCCACCCTCGTCCCCGCCATGTTCACGCTCGGAGGATGCCGATCGTCCATCGGCACTTATAGCCTCTTTGGCGGTTCCGCCGAATGTGGATGCGGCTCATCCATGGCATCGAGTTCATGGAACGGAAAGGTGACCGTGGTGGAGCCCCCGCTGGCGCCGACCAGCGTCATGACGCCAGTTCCCCAAGCCGCAACCACAACAACACAGACCGACCTCAAGCCCAAATAACTGGCAAAAGTTTCCCAAAGCCAAGCGAAAAGGCCCGCCGTGCAGAAAACGGCGGGCCTTTTTCGTTGAAACAACAAAAATCCTTGTCAAGCGGGGAAAGGCTGGAAACTTGATCCGTTGGTTCCATTTGGCCGGTCTTGCCGTGCGCGACGCCCCTGTCCCCATCTTTTATCCCCATACCCACTCACAATTTTCTTGCCATGGTGGGCCCATGGTCGATTGTTCTCCTGACGCCGGACGGATGCTTGTTCCAAACCGCCGTTCTGTCCGGCATGCGGTGGGAAGACTTCGGGATCGGTTTCCGAAGGCTCTCGAAGGGCCAGGTTCCCATCGACGCTGCTCGCAATAGGCCCCAAGGAGGATGTTCTGTGAAGTCCGCTTTCCTCGTGATGACCTCGCTGTGGCTCTCAGGCAGCGTTTCCGCCGCCGAGACGCTCCCCGTCGTTCATGTTGGCCACCGTGCCCAGGCTCCGGCCGGCAAGGGGCAAGACGCTGCCAAGGGCGGAGACGCCAAAGGCAAGGCCCAAGACCCCGCCAAGGGCAAGGGTCAGGCTCCCCAGGCTCCCTGCCATGGCGGCCTGAATTTCCTCGACAAGCTCAAGGCTCGCCTCGGCGACCTGAACCTCGGACGCAAGTGCAGTGCTTGCGACTCGAAGGCCCAGGCTCCGGCCGGCAAGGGTCAGGACGCCGGCAAGGGCGGCGACGCTAAGGGCAAGGGCCAGGACGCTGCCAAGGGCGGCGACGCCAAGGGCAAGGGCCAGGACGCTGCCAAGGGCGGCGACGCCAAGGGCAAGGGCCAGGACGCTGCCAAGGGTGGCGACTCCAAGGGCAAGGGCCAAGACGCCGCCAAGGGCAAGGGCCAGGCTCCGCAGGCTCCCTGCCATGAGTGCAAGCTGAACATGTTCGACAAGCTCAAGGCTCGCCTCGGCAGCATGAGCTTCGGCAAGTGCAACTCCTGCGAAGTCTCCCACAAGGGACAAGCCCCCGCTGGCAAGGGCCAGGACGGCAAGGGCCAGGACGCTGGCAAGGGCGGCAAGGGCGACAGCAAGGGCGCGGCTCCGATGCCCGCCAAGGCCGCTCCCGCCAAGCAGGTTTCCACCCCGGTTCCCGCGATCCCCGACCTGAAGAACCCCTTCTGATCTTGGATCCGTCTCACTTCCGAAACCCCGCGCGAATCGCGCGGGGTTTCTTTTTTTCATGGTTATTAACGGGATTCATTCCACTGGGGATTCCTGTAACGGGTTTCCTCGAGGCGTCGAATCTCTTCCTCCGCCTCGTCATCCCAAGCGCCCGTCACCATTTCGCAGCCTAGCGCCTTTTCCAAACAACGGCACAATCCATCAAGGGTGATCGCCGAGACGGGAGCGCCCAGTTCGGCCAGCCCGGGCAGCCAAGGAACCCTCGGGCTTGTTCCCAACAACAGCCCGCCATGCTGCAAGACCGCGCCGCGACGCTTGCGCTGGGCGCTGCCCATCACCTTGCTTCCCCGGCATACGACATCGCCCGCCGCCGGATGGAGAAAACACAAAACCCCTGAAGGCGCCCCGGGTCTTTCGATGACGCCCTTGGCCGGTTGGCAAGCGGTTTCGATTCCCAAATCCGAAAGCCACTCGGCAACGCTTTTGTGAACCCGGCACGGCAAGTCCCGGATCCCATCGAGCTTTCCCTCGGGAACAGCCACTGAGTAGGTGAGTTCCCGATCATGCACAAGCAAATCCCCGCCTGTCTGGCGACGGACCCAGGGAAGTCCGTCGAAAGCCGGGGAAGAACGCGCCACGCCCGATGGCTGGAAGTAACCCAATGTCGCGGTGGGTTCCCGGAACTCATAAACACGCAGCAGGCATTCTCCCGATTCAGCCCTGCCAAGCATCCAGTCATCCGCCGCCATTTGCCATGGGCCTGACTCCTTGCGGTCGGGCAGGCGGAGGAAATTTGGTGGCATGGTTCAATCCGCTTTCCAACGAAGCACGGGTTCCTTGGTCGCCTTCACCTCGTCAGGCCGGGAAATCGGCAAGGAATGAGGCGCCTGCCTGAGAATCTCGGGATCCTCGGCGAGAATGGTGCCAAGGGCCTTGGCGAACGCCTCGAGCGTTTCGGGACTTTCGGTTTCAGTCGGTTCCATCATCAGGGCCTCGGGAACCACAAGGGGAAAATAAATGGTTGGCGAGTGGAATCCGTGGTCAAGCAAACGCTTGGCGATGTCCATGGCGCTCACCCTCTTCTCGCGGCGAAGGTTCCGCGCGCTCGCGACAAATTCATGAAGGCCATTGTCCGGGCCGGGAATCTCGATCAGCCCTGCAAGCAGTGAACGGAGGTAGCGGGCGTTGAGCACAGCGTGCCTCGAGACATTGGCCAGTCCCTCGGCGCCCAGCGTGCGGATATAGAAGTAGCCCCGGAGAATCACCCCGATGTTTCCATGAAAGGAGCGAACGCGGCCGATGGAGAGGGGGCGGTTCTCGTCAAGCCCGAATGTCCCGTCCGAGCCGGCGAGGATCCGCGGCATCGGCAGGAAAGGCTCGAGCATGGCCCTGACGGCAATGGGCCCGGACCCGGGTCCGCCAGCGCCATGGGGTCCGGTGAATGTCTTGTGGACATTGAAGTGCATCATGTCGGCGCCGAAGTCACCCGGGCGGGCGATGCCAAGGATGGCGTTCATGTTGGCGCCGTCGAGGTAAACCAAGCCGCCCCGCGCGTGAACCATGTCGGCTATCCGCCGGATGTTCGGCTCGAACAACCCCAGCGTGTTGGGATTCGTGATCATGAACACGGCGACATCGTCATCAAGCTTGGCGGCGAAGTCTTCCATGTCGACCAGGCCCTCGGCCGTCGACTTGACGCCAACGGCCTGGAATCCGGCAAGCGCCGCGCTGGCCGGATTGGTTCCATGCGCCGAATCGGGAATCAGAACCTTGCTCCTCGCCACGCCGCGATGCCGGAACCATGCCGCCGCGACGAGGAGTGATGTCAATTCCCCCTGGGCCCCGGCCGAGGGTTGAAGCGAGCAGGCGTCGAGGCCGGCGATTTCGGCCAGCATGCGTTCCATCTCATGCAAGACGCCGAGCGTTCCCTGGCAGGTGGAATCGGGTTGCAGCGGATGCTGCTCGGCGAAACGGTGGGATCCGACCAGCCTTTCGTGCCTCTTCGGGTTGTATTTCATCGTGCAGGAGCCGAGCGGGTAGAAATTGCAGTCAATCGCCATGTTCAGGGTGGATAGATTCGTGAAGTGCCGGACGATGTCGAGTTCGGAGAGTTCAGGCAGCGGCGGCGGCGATTCAGCGAGAAAACGGCCGGGGATCATGGCGGCGGCATCCACACCGCTCGCCTCGGCAATGGCGTGGCAACGCCTGCCCGGTTGCCCGATCTCGAAAAGCAGTCCGGCGGACTGGTTCTTGTCCATGGCGGATTCCCCGTCAGACGCCCCGCGCCAACCGGCCCAGGCTTTCGGCAAAACTCGCGATTTCAGCACTGGTCCGTTTTTCCGTGACAGCGACCAGCAAGTCGCGTTCACGCCCGGCATACCAGCGGCCCAATGGAAAACCAGCGAGAAATCCCTTCTCAACCATCATTTCCACCACCCGATCCGCCGTCGGTGAAGACGGTGGAAGGCGCAGGACGAATTCATGGAACCAGGGATGCTCCACAAGGGGTTCCCCGGCGCCGGCGGCACGCAAATGTTCAACGGTCTCACGGGCCTTCGACATGCAAGCCAAGGCCGTTTCCCTCAATCCGGCAGGCCCGAGGGCGGCCAGGTGAACCGCCGCGCGCAAGGCATACAAGCCCTGGTTGGTGCAGATGTTGCTCGTTGCCTTTTCCCGGCGGATATGCTGCTCCCGAGTTTGCAGGGCAAGCACCCAGCATTTCTTTCCGCGCCGATCGACCGTTTGGCCGACAAGCCTTCCGGGAATTTTGCGCATCAAGGCGGATCGGCATGAAAGAAGCCCCAAGTACGGGCCGCCATAAGCCAATGGACTGCCAAGCCCCTGTCCCTCGGCAACCGCGATGTCAGCGCCATAATCCCCTGGACGGCCCAGCACCCCGAGGCTCACGGGGTTGTAACAAACAATGAACAGCGCGCCCTTTTCCTTGCAAAGGCGGGAGATCTCGTGAACCTCCTCGAGGTTTCCGAGGATGTTCGGATGCTGGACAACAACGCACGGCGTGGACTCGGAGACCCTCGATCCGAGACAGGCGAGATCGATCCTGTCCGAGGCGGATGGGATCGTCTCGATTTTCGTTCCCAGGTTCGCGAGGCAGGTGCGCGCCACTTCGCCGTGGTGGGGATGAAGATACGGCGACATCAGGACCGGGCCATCACGGTCGCTTCCCGAGAGGGACATCATGATGGCTTCGGCCACGGCGCTTGAACCCTCGTAAAGGCTCGCGTTGGTGACATCCATGCCGGTGAGCTGACAGATGAGGGTCTGGAATTCAAAGAAAGCCTGCAGGCTCCCCTGGCTCGCCTCCGCCTGATAGGGGGTGTACGCGGTCACGAATTCGGCGCGGCCGGCCAACGCGTCGACAACCGCGGGAATGAAATGGTCGTAGGCACCCGCGCCAAGAAAACAGGCCAGGTCGCGGGCCGAACGGTTCCTTACAGCCACGGCGTCGGCCAATCCGGACAAGGCGATCTCGCCCATCGGGCCGGGCAGTTCAAGCGGCCTGTGCAGCCTGTCCCCCCCGGGAATTCCGGCGAACAACGCCTCGAGGCTTGGCGCGCCAATCGTCCGAAGCATCGAGGCGACCTGTTCTGGCGTGTGCGGCAAGTATGACATTGGCGCCCTCCCGCGAAACAATCAGTGCGGCGAACCGGAAACCTGAGCCTCATATTCGGCCGCGCTCATCAGGCCTGACAGGTCGGGGACTCCCGGGACACGGATACGCGCCAGCCATCCGGCACCATAGGGATCGCGGGAGACAAGGCCCGGGTCCGAGTTGAGCGCCTCATTGACCGAAGCGACCTCGCCCGATACCGGTGCGTAGATGTCGCTGACTGCCTTGACGGACTCAATCTCGCCAAACCCCTCGCCAGTCGACACCTTGCGCCCCGCCTTGGGCAACTGGATGTAAGTCACATCCGTCAACTGGTCCACGGCGAAGCGGGTCAGGCCCACCACGCATTCGTCGCCTTCCACTCGCACCCATTCGTGGGTCTTGGCGTATCGCAAATCAGACGGACTCATGACAAACGCCCTCCCTGCCGTTGGTTCATCCTCGCTGTTCCCTTTTGTAAAAGGGAAGTGGACAAACCGTTCCTTCAAGCATCGATTCCCGAACCGACAGCGAAACATCCTCGCCGGGTCGGGCATGCCGGCGATCGAGGTAGGCCATGGCAACGGGATGACCAAGCGTGGGCGAAAATGCCCCGCTGGTGACCTTGCCGATTGGTTTTCCAGACTTGTCTAGGACGGCGTCTCCCTGCCTGGCGGCCCGGCGGCCCTCAAGCTGGATGCCCACCCGCACGGGAAAGGTTGTGTCGCCCATCCGGGAAATCAAGGCCTTCTTGCCCACAAACTCCTTTTTCATGTCCACCGAACGGCCCAGCCCCGCTTGAAAGGGATCGGTCGCCGAATCGAGTTCGTGCCCGTAAAGCGGCATTCCAGCCTCAAGGCGCAAGGTGTCGCGGGCGCCCAATCCGCATGGCGCCACACCGGCGGCCAGGAGCGAGTCCGCGAGGGAAGTCGCTGATTGAGCCGGCGCCACGATCTCGATGCCTTCCTCGCCCGTGTATCCCGTCCGACTCACACGCCAAACCAAACCACCCAGTTCAAGCATTCTGCCCCGATAATTGCCAAGGCCATCAACGATGGATCCGATGAAGGCCGGGCAGGCCTCCCGCCAATCAGGTCCCTGCACCGCCATCATCGCCGTGGCTTGGGTGATATCTTCGAGGCTTGCGCCGGACGGGCGATGGGCGCCCAACCAATCCAGCATCGCGGCATGGTTTGAAGCGTTGACAACCAATCCCCAGGCATCAGCCCAGCGGGTCACGAGCACATCGTCGATGACCCCGCCGGCCTCGGAGCAAACGAGCGAATAACGCGCCTGGCCTTCAGCCATGTCTCGAAGTCGGCAGGTGAGAAGGCGGTCAAGCCAATCGAGGGCCGAATTACCGCGAAAAAGTAACCGGCCCATGTGACTGACATCGAACATGCCAGCTGATTTTCTAACCGCGTGATGCTCCGTGAGGATGGATGAATACTGGATCGGCATCATGTTGCCGGCAAAATCGACCATGCGGGCGCCATGGGCCACATGCCAGCCGGTTAGCGGCGTTTGGCGCGGTTTCGCTGATTCGGACGGGCTGAATCCTTCCATATCTCCATTGTTAACGCCCGCGGGCGCACGGTCCACCGGTCCGCCCAGAGGCCTAGCCATCTTAATCAAGATTCAGTCCGACTCCTGCCGATACTTCACAGAGGCCTTGATTGCTTTTCCGGGCCGAGACTATGCCTTTAATGGTCAGTCGCGGCAGGATGCTGCGGTCGCTTCGGCAATGGACGGCCATGGTGGCGTCAGGTTTTCAAACACTGGTTGTAGTCGCGGGGCGGGCCCATGGCCTTGCCTTGGCAGCGATCATGCTGCTAATGGGTGGCTGGACAGCAGGCAACCTGCATGCCCAGCAATCGTACTTCTCCGACCAACCATCCTTTCAGATTCCCATCATTCCCGATCCCTCCGACAGGCGGACCTCGGCGATCCTGCTGCATGTTTCCGAGGATTACGGCAAGACTTTCCAGTATGTCGCCACGGCTTCTCCCAACCAAAGGGGGATACCTTTCAAGGCACCCCGTGACGGTTGGTACTGGTTCGCGGTGCAAACCCAGGACAACACCGGGCAGCTCAATCCCCAAACCATGGTCGGTGCCCAACCCGCCCTCAAGGTTTGCGTGGACACCCAGGCGCCCAACATCCTGTTGAAGCAAGCCACTCCCAACAAGGATGGCACCCAGTCGGTTGAATGGGAGATCCGGGATGACAACCTTGATCTTCCGACCCTGCGGCTTGAATACAGGCCCCAAGGCGCGCGGGATTGGGTTCCCCTTCCGGCCCAGCAGGTGCAGACCGGATCGCATGTCTTCAACCCGGGGATCACGACACCTGTCGAGGTGCGACTCACCGTTCGCGACAAGGCCCGGAATGTGGGGGAACAGATTGTCTCAGGAAACGGCAAGGGGGGCGGCGCGGGTGGTACCGGACAGGTCATCATGGTCCGAAGCCGAAGATTCCAACTGAACTACAAGATTGACGACATCGGCCCCTCCGATGTTTCCAAGGTTGAAGTCTATTACACCCGCGACAATGGCCGCTCTTGGCGTAAGTATGAAGCCGACGCACCGAAGGAACCTCCCTGCATATTGGAGGTTCCCGAGGAAGGCCGGTATGGCTTCACCTTGGTGGCTCGCAGCGGAGTCGACCTCGGTGAGCAGCCTCCCCGTCCGGGAGATGCCCCGCACATCATCGTGGAGGTTGATGAGACCAAGCCGATCGTGAAAATCCTCAACGCCGAGGTCGGTCGCGGTGCCGACCAGGGCCTGATGACACTCACATGGACAGCTTCCGACAAGTTCCTCGGAAACACCCCCATCAGCATTTCCTTCGCCCGCGATCCAAGCGGCCCATGGACCCAAGCCCTCAAGGATCTCCCCAACACCGGACGGCATGTATGGAAACTTCCCGCCGAAGGCCTGCCTTTCCAGTTCTTTCTCAGGGTCGAATGCTCCGATCAGGCTGGAAACATCGGTGTCTCGGCATCGGCCTCCCCCATCAAGGTTGACTTGAACCTGCCCAAGGCGCGCGTCGTGGGTGTGGAGGTGGCTCCGGTCGCGCCCGGAGGTTCCGTCGCCCCGGCGTCGCCGGTATCGCCGCCCATGGCTCCCGCGGGTGGATTGCCTTCCGCCCCGTTGTCGCCATCACCCGTTTCCCCCTCGTCGCCCATGTCCCTCCCCGGTTCGGGGATTCCCGCGGCGCCTCCGAGCGGCCTGCCGGCGCCCCCCTCGGGATTGCCCCCGGCGGCGCCAATAGGCCTGCCTGCCGTGCCACCAGCGATTCCCGCTTCCCCGGCCACCGGTGGACTCCCGCCCTTACCCCCCGCTTCCGCTCCCTGACCAGCTTGCCGCTCTGATGTGATACCCTGCCTAGGTCGCGGAAAAGGATGCGGCCATGCAGATGCTTGATCTTGTCGACAGGCCCCTTCCCAAGCCCTACCGCTCGAATTATGCCATCGCAGGCAAGGATTACTTTCTGCGTCTCGCGGCGATGCGGGCATTACAACAAGCCTTCGGGGGCGATGGCGACGGCTTCACCCGCCACGAAGGCCCCAAGGTTGACTTCGCAACCTTGGCCGATGACTTGGGAACGGGATCCCTGTTTGGGGGAACACGGGTCGCGCTGGTCGATGACGCCGACACCTTCGTCACCAAAAACCGGGCCGCCTTGGAGAAACTCGCTTCGAACGCGGAGAGAAGCGGGGTCCTGGTTTTAGTGGTCGATTCTTTGCCGTCGAACACGAAGCTGGCGAAGATCATCGGGGAGGAGGGCACCCTCCGCTGCGAGGTGGACGCGAAAGGGTTCAACCCGGCCTCATGGTGCCGCGCGCGCTGCCAGCAAGCCCACGGAAAGAAGCTGATGCCCGAGGCGGCGCAAATCGTCGCCGAACAGCATGGCAAGGACCTTGGCCTTCTCGACATGGAATTGGCCAAGCTGGCGGCCGCGGCCCCGGGCGACTCGATCGACGCCCCGCTTGCCGAATCGCTTTCCGGAACCACCGCCCAGGCCGTGGTCTGGAAAGTGTTCGACGCCATCGCGGCGGGCCAAGCTTCAATGGCGCTGCGAATCATGGACGATCAGTTCTCGCATGGCGGCACGCCCATTGAAAACAGCATGAAATTCAATGGCGCCTTGGCATTCCACATGCGCCGGGTCGCCAAGGCGGGCAGGAAGGTCATGGGTGGGACGCCGATGCGTCAGGCCCTCAATGAATCGGGAATAGCGCCCTTCGCCGCCGGTCCGGCCGAAAAGATGCTCATGCACCTCGGGCGGAGGCGGATCGCCCGGCTTTCAGAGGACCTTGTGAGGCTCGACATGGCCCTCAAGGGTGGCAGCAGGCTGCCTCACCGCGCCCTCCTGGAACGGTTCATTATCCGACTCGCAGGGGCCCGTGAATGAATCAGGCGGCTCAGCCCTTGCTCGCCTACACGATGGGTGACGCCGCGGGCATCGGCCCGGAGATCATCGCCCGGGCCTGGCGCGGGCTCTCGGAACGGGCCCGGGCCGTGGTGATTGGCGACCCGGAGGTCATGGGCAGGGCCGCCAAGCTGGTTGGCATCGCTGAGAAGGTGGCATCAGTCCAGGACCCCGGCGAGGCCCAAACCGGAACAATTCCGGTCATCAGGCCGATGGATTCACCTGATGTGTCGAAGGTGCCGGATGGCCAGGTCGACGCGCGGGCGGGACTCGCCGCCCATGACTATTTCTGCCACGCCATCGACCTTGCCCTTGCCGGCAAGGTCGATGGCATCGTCACGGCGCCGCTTCACAAGGAGAGCCTGCGGCTTGGAGGGATCAGGCATCCCGGCCACACGGAGATCATTGCCGAGCGAACCGGTGTGGCGTCGTTTGCGATGGTGCTCGCCGTGCCGGGTCTTGCGGTCATCCATCACACGCTTCACATGGGACTTCGCGAGGTTTTCAACCACCTCGATTCCGGTTCCATCGCCGGCAGGGCCGCCCTCCTTCACAATCTTCTGGAGTCGATGGGCATCGCAAAACCGCGCCTCGGACTCACCGCTCTCAATCCCCACGCCGGTGAGCACGGGCTTTTTGGCGATGAGGAGGAACGGTTCCTTGAGCCCGCCGTGTCCCAGGCTCGCCGCTCGGGCATCGATCTGGTCGGCCCTTATCCCGCCGACACTCTATTCTTCAGGGCGCTGGGAGGCGCCTTCGATGGCATCGTGGCCCTGTACCACGATCAGGGGCATATCGCGCTGAAACTGGCGGGCCGCGGACGGGCCGTGAACATCTCCGCCGGATTGCCCATCATCCGTACCTCGGTGGCCCATGGCACGGCATTCGACATCGCTTGGAAAGGCCTGGCGGATGCGTCCGGAATAGTGACAGCGACGGACTACGCCCTCTGCCTGGCCGCCGGTCGAGTGGCAATTCGTGGTTGACCCAACCGCCGGCCGAGGTCAAGATTCCAACTGGCGAGGAGTGAGTCATGAGCGAATCAACTTTCGGGCGGGGCAAGGTTTACGACAGTATCACTGAATGCGTTGGCAACACGCCCCTCATCCGTTTCCGCCGGGTCACGGATGGCGCCGGCGCCACCGTCCTAGGAAAGCTTGAAAATTTCAATCCCCTTTGGTCGGTCAAGGACCGCATCGGCGTGGCGATGATCGAGGATGCCGAGCGCGCCGGAAAGATCAAGCCGGGTACCGTGATTGTCGAGCCGACCTCAGGCAACACCGGGATCGGACTGGCGTTCACTTGCGCCGCGAAGGGTTATCGCCTCATGGTGACGATGCCCGAGACGATGAGCCTGGAAAGGCGCCGCCTGCTCAAGGCGTTCGGCGCCGAGATCGTGCTCACCCCTGGCGACCAGGGGATGCGCGGTGCCGTGTCGAGGGCGGAGGAGTTGGTGAGGGAGATGCCCAACGCCTTCATGCCGATGCAGTTCAACAATCCGTCCAACCCCGAGATCCACAGGCGCACGACCGCCGAGGAGATCTGGAATGACACCGGCGGCAATGTCGACATCCTGGTGAGCGGCGTCGGCACGGGCGGGACCATCACCGGATGCACCGAGGTGCTCAAGCAAAGGCGTCCGGGGTTCAAGGCGATCGCCGTTGAACCGGCCACAAGCCCGGTCATCACCCAGAAAATGGGCGGACACGAACTGAAGCCCGGCCGCCACAAGATCCAGGGAATCGGTGCCGGGTTCATCCCGGGGATCCTGAACCTGGACATCATCGACGAGGTGGTGCAGGTGAGCGACGACGACTCCTTCGCCATGGCCCGCCGCATGGCCAAGGAAGAGGGAATGCTCTGCGGCATCAGTTGCGGCGCGGCGGCCCATGTGGCCGTCGAGGTGGCCAAGCGTCCCGAGAACAAGGGCAAGACGATCGTGGTCATTTTGCCGGACCTTGGAGAACGCTACCTGAGCACGCCGCTTTATCCCGAATAACGCCCTCCGTCCGCCTCCTCTGGCGCGCATCGAACCCGCCCGAGGCGCCAAAAGTTCTCCGCCACCCTCATTCGGCGCCTTCACGATTTTCCCCTTTCATGGCCATGAAAGGGGAATTTTCGTTGAGTGCCGCGCGGCGCTTATTCAAGGCGGGGCCCGACATTCATGGGGTGCTCCGGGAATTGATGGTCCCGGTGGAACAAACCCCGATCCGCTTTTCCTCCTGATTGCCGAACACGGTTGTCCGACTGGGCCGGACGAACCCGCGAACTGAAACCGGGCCAAGGGTTTCGGGGCGCCGCCCCACCCGGGCCTTCGTCGGCCAAGGAAGGCTTTCCGCCCCGCGCACCGCCGGATGTCTTGGCACCAGGCGCGCGTCCTGGCGGGCCCCTGACATCGATGCCGGCCAGGCAACAACTCCCCCCGCTGAATTGTCCCGCCCTTGCGGCGAACAAACTGCGTGAGGCGGGGGAGAAGTGAATGGCGCCAGCCGGAAACTTCCCCCCGGGAATGAATCTTCCCCCTATTCGGGCGAATATGGGGGAAGGCATATCGCCAAGGAGAAAACGACCATGACGCAACCAACCATCGCCATCAGCACCAACCGCCCCAATCTCATTGTCGGGGTGGCGGCATGCCTTGAGGCCAGGGGACTTTCCGTCCGCCTGGCCCGCGGTTCCCGCAAGGATGATTTCCAGGTCACCTACAAGCCCGGCGTGTCTCTGGCCCGAGTGGCCGAGGTGGTTTCCGCGCTCAGTCCCGCCGAACCTGACACCGTCAGGGAGGAGACCGAGCAGGACCACGACATCGTTGTCAGCATTCCCGTCAACAGCAGGGGAAGCGAGTCGCATCGACAAACCGGCGTTGAGATCGTCGCCGATTCCGAGGCGCTCGCCATTACGCTCCGTGACTTCTTCCAGTCGTTGGGATACGCCCAAATCAGCCACTCCGTCAGCGGCGTCACGGCCAACACGCTGTCGATGGCCGATGATGTTCCCACGGGAATCGTCGCGTTGATACGCCTCAAGATGTCGGAACTGGGTTGCGCCGTCGGGCAGGTCGATACCAGCCGAAGCCGCCCCAGGCACCATGGGAACAAGATCCGCGTCGAGGCGAGGGACCGCTCGCTCGAGTCGTTGCCGGCCGTTGAACGGTTCCCCGTCCATGTTTCCAGCGACAGCCTCGAGTTCGGCCAGGAACTGGTCGAACTGCTGGACGGCCATGGCTTCAAGGTTCAACTGGGTGAACCGCTTGATTCCGCCAAGGCGATCGGGAATCCGCCCGCCATCAAGCTTGGCGCGATGGGAGGAACCGCCGGCCTTCCCTCCAGGGGCATGCTCTTCCATGTGGTCGAGGAATACCTCAGGTCCAAGAGGGTTGACCTCGACCGCTACCCGTTGTCGATGCCCGTCCCCCCCGGCACCCAGTCGGTTCCCGTGGAACCCGGAATCAACGCGGTCACGGCGGCCGTGGTGGTTCTTCCGGTGGCCGCCTGCCTTTCCGGCAAGGCGCGCTCCTGCGGCGGGGCCTTCCACGACCGATTCAATGTCAAGATCCGAACCGATTGCCCCGAGCATTCCATGGTGGCCGATCTCCGTGAACGGTTGACCAGGGACGGCTTCGCCCACATCGAGGTCGAACTCTGCGCCGAACGCGAAATCCGCCGACAGCCGCTCAATATCAGCGTCGGGGCGGCCTTCCTTCATCCGTCGGTCATCCAATCCGTGCGTGATGCCGTGACGCATGCCACCCGTCCGCTCCTGGACTCGGGCATCGCCGCGAGGTTTGATCCCCGCTTCAACTCCGAGGACCCGGACATTTTCATCAACCTGCCGGTGATCGGCTGGGAAGATGGATCCATCGTGGAGGAGATGGGCAACGCCGAGGGATTCGACCTCAAGATCCACTGCGAGGATCCCGCGGAATGGGATGATGTCATCGACAAGCTCCGCGCGATGGGTTTCGATGAGTTCGACATCGAGTCGGCATCCGTCTCCCGTCCGGAGATGAAGTTCGGCGGGGCGCCCGCAAGGCTCCTCGATCGAGTCGCCAAGGTTGTGGGAGATCAATCCGGCGTGGTGCTCGGAAGGACCAAGGCGTGGCCCGACCCCGATGACGATATTTATCTGTTCCTCCCCCGCCGTCCGTCCCGGGGACCGGGCGGGCGCGGCGATGAATCGGATGATGTGGATCCGTTTTTCACCGACGACGGGGAGGAGCCGGAGTCCTGGAGGCCTCCCATGGAGGCCGATGGCCCCTTCGTGCAGGCGACGGGCGGCAAGGTCCGTGTCGGTGGCCTCGATTTGCCGAGGCGCTCCGGACGCCGCGATCCGCTGGCCCCAGCGACCGACCGCTTCGCCCACTTCTGCCTGGACGAGAAGACCGCCGACACCCTTCGCCATGTGGCCGTCTCCGTGCTCATGAACGAGCCATGCCTGCTCGAGGGTGAAACCTCGACCTCGAAGACCTCCACGATCGAGTACCTGGCGTCATTGCTCGGCCAGCCGATCGTCCGGATCAACCTGAACGGGCAGACCGACACCGGCGAACTGCTCGGCCGCTTCGTCCCCAACGAGTTCGCCGGGGAAGGCCAGTCCCTGGCGGGATGGCGCTGGCAGGATGGCCTCGTGATCCAGGCCCTGCGCAACGGATGGTGGCTGCTGCTCGACGAGATCAACCTCGCCGAGACGCAGATCCTCGAGAGGCTGAATTCCCTGCTGGAGGCCCATCCCTCGCTTGTCCTGACCGAGCATGGCAACGAGATCTTTGGCGACAATGGAACGCCGATCCATCCTGATTTCCGAATCTTCGGGACCATGAACCCGGCCGAATACGCCGGCAGGAGCGTGATGAGCCCGGCCTACAAGGACAGGTGGCGGGGCTTCCGCCTCGTGCCGACCCCCGGGGAAACCGAATACCGTTCCATGCTCAGGCTCATGGTGCTGGGCCAGCAACCCAGCCTGGTGATGGATGGAACCGCTTATCCTGGCGCCCAGGTTGAGCCCAGCCATCCCGGACTGGACGGCCTCGAGGGAATCGAGGACGAGTTGGACTCCCTCGCCAGGTTCCACGCAACCGCGGCCAGCGCGGCGGCTGACGGAAATGGTTCGCTGGCGGCGCGCCGCAAGGAGAGGCCGGTGTTCACCCGCCGAAGCCTGCTGAGCGTTCTGGACTTCGTTTGCCGCGTGGTGCGACCGGCGGCGGGAACCCCGGCGGGCCCGGCGCTTCGCCGGGCGGCGGTCCGCTACTACGCCGACCGCGTGGGGGGCGATGACGACAGGCAAGTGCTCCTGAGGCTGCTTGAAGCCTCGGGCCTTGGACAGGAGGCCACCCGATGAGTGCTCTGAAAAACCACATCGGCGCCACGCCGATCGACCTGCTTCGCGGCCTGGCATCGGGGCTTTGCCACGATGCCAGGATCACCGTCGAGGAGTCGCCCGGCCAAAACTGGGCCTACGACCCCGATAGGAATGTGATCCTCGTCGGAAGTGACGACCTTCGCCGCAAGGGCGTCTTGCCCTGCGCCGCTATCCTGGCCCACGAGACCGCGCACTTCCACATTTCCCGGTACAACATGTACCGATTCGAGCATCGTTCCGTGCCGATTTTGAGGATCTTCTTCAACGCCCTTGAGGATCCCCGCGTGAACAACTGGATCCAGGGCCGATACCCCGGCACCCGCCGGTGGTTCCAGTCGCTCCTGGCGGCGGAAGGCTTCATCCGCTGCGCCTTGCGCGGACCGGAACACATGGTGTTCGGGCTTCGAAACTGCGCCGAGGCCCTCATGGGCTGGGACACATCACGGATGCCTGTCATTCGCTCGGCGCGCCTCGCCGGCGCGCTCGAACGCACGGCCAAGGCCCGCAGGGCTTTTAGCGAAATCCTTCCGGGGAATGGAATCGGTGGCGGCGGCCCGGCCGAATCTCCCGGACGCCCTTTCCTCGCGGAAGTGGCGCCCCGGCTTCTCAATCCCGTTCCCGCCATGATGACGGCCCGGGAGCAGGAGGTACACCTGTTTCAAATGCGCGCCGTCCAACTGGCGCTTCAGGAAATCCTGCCGGCATTCGACGAACTGCTGGAAGCCGACACGACACGCCTCGCCCAGGCGATGCACAAGGAACCCAGCCTCCTGCGAATGGCGCATGCCGCCGCCAACGGCAACGGCGGCCAGGCTCTGGGGCAAATGGCGATCGGATTGGGCCTGCGTCTTTGCCCTGATCCGGATGAGTCGTTGACCGTTTCCAGCCAGCTTCATGACCTGGCTCTCCGCCTTCTGGAAGGCTGCTGCTCGGGCCAGGGAATGGGCACGGGTGGCTGCGATTCACCCCGACGGGCCAATGGCAAGCCTCGCCCCGCGTCCGCCCGCCGCCCCTCGGGAGCGGGCCCCTGCCCTCCACCGAGGCCGATGAAAAGACAAGAAAGCCACAAGGAGAACTACGAATCCACCCGCGGCCGATTGGAACCCCAGATCCGCCGTTTGGTGAGCGGCATCGAGGATGTGCTCACGCCGCGGAGGCGACTGCGCGAGGAGAGGGGACACGCCAGCGGCCACAGGCTCGACATGCGCGAGGTCATCCGGTTCGAGGCGGACCCACGCCGCCACGATCGCCTTTGGTGCCGGCGCAACATTCCCAACCGCCGCGAATTGGCCGTGAGCCTGCTGGTCGATCTTTCCGGCTCGATGTCATCGAACGGGAAAATCCAGGCCGCCTTTGCCGGAACAGTCCTGTTGGTGGAAATGCTTCACAGGCTGAAGGTTCCGTTCGCCGTCAACGGCTTCCAGGACAAGCTGGTCCCGTTTTGCGAACCGGGCGGGGTTCTCACCCCTGAACTGATTGACAAATTGTCGTGGATGCCCGCGGAAACGAATGGGGCCAGGCCCGGCGGCAATAATAACGCGGGAATCAATGACGATGGCCCATGCCTTCTGGCCGCCGCCGAGCAACTTTCCGCCTTTCCCGCCACGCACCGACTGCTGATCTGCGTCAGCGACGGGGAACCGGCGGGACCGGGTGATTGCAAACGCAACCTGCGCCAGGCTGTCTCCACGATCAGTTCCCATCCGGCGATGGCGCTCGTGGGACTCGGGTTGGGCAACGGCACCGACCATGTCTCAAAATACTACCCGCGCCACATCGCCAATGTGCCGGAAAACCAGTTCGCCGACAGAATCGGCAGGGTGCTCATCGAGACGCTGATGGCCCTTTGAAAGGCCGGTGCCGTTTGGCTTTCCGTCCACCCCTTGATATGATCGGGTTCTTGCCGAGCGACTTTTTGGCATCCGGTGTTGTACCGGATGCCCGCGACGGCCCAACCCCTAGTTCGGCGTGGTGTCTTTCGACAGAAGCGCCGGGATGATCCGGAACCCCTAATGGTCAACCGCAACCTCCTCCGTGAACTTGTTTCCGATCAGGACATCGAACTCGAGATGGCCCGCGCCTTCGCCCGCCAGGACAGCGAGCCGGGCGAGGCCGCCGACATTGAGAACTGGCTGCGCGACGAGAAGCAGACATTCGACGCCAACAAGCTGGTCAACGGCCGCGTGGCCAACATCGTCGGCGACAAGGTGATTGTTGACATCGGCTACAAGAGCGAAGGCGAGATCCCGCTCGATGAGTGGCGGGAGGAGGGTGTCGACAACCCCGTTTTCCCGAAGGTCGGGGACGAGGTTCAGGTGCTTCTTGATTCCGTGGAGGATGAGTCGGGAATCATCCAGCTGAGTTTCCGAAAGGCCCGGCGCCAGCGCGAATGGGAATCGATCATCCAGAAGCACAAGGAAGGCGATGTCGTCGACGGCCTCGTCACCAAGAAGATCAAGGGCGGCCTGCTCGTCAACATCGGCGTGAATGTGTTTTTGCCGGCATCCCAGGTCGACATCCGTCGTCCGCCCGACATCGGCGACTACATCGGCCGCACCATCCAGTGCAAGATCCTCAAGATTGACGAACCCCGCCGGAACATCGTCGTCAGCCGCCGCAAGCTCCTGGAAGACCAGCGGGAGGAGATGAAGCGCAACCTGCTGTCCGAAATCGCCGCCGGCCAGGTCCGCAAGGGAATCGTCAAGAACATCGCCGATTTCGGCGCGTTCGTCGACCTCGGAGGCATCGACGGCCTCCTCCACATCACCGACATGACCTGGGGGCGCATCAGCAACCCCCATGAGATCGTGCGGATCGACCAGCCGATCGAGGTCTACATCATCTCGGTCGATCGTGACCGGGAAAAGATCGCCCTGGGCCTCAAGCAAAAGACCGCGAGCCCCTGGAGCAGCGTCCAGGACAAGTACCCCGTGGGCTCCAAGCACATGGGCGAAGTGGTCAATGTCATGAGCTACGGCGCCTTCGTGAAGCTCGAGTCGGGCATCGAGGGCCTTGTCCACATCAGCGAGATGAGCTGGACCAAGCGCATCAACCATCCCAGCGAGCTTGTGAGCGTCGGGGAGCAGGTCGAGGTGCAGGTCCTGAACATCAACCGGGACAAGCAGGAAATCTCCCTGGGGATGAAGCAGGTCCAGTCCAACCCCTGGGACAAGGTCGCCGAGCGCTATCCCAAGGACACCGTGGTCAGCGGCGTGGTTCGCAACCTCACCAACTACGGCGCCTTCGTGGAAATCGAGGAGGGAATCGACGGTCTTCTTCATGTCAGCGACATGAGCTGGGTCCGGAAGGTCACCCATCCCAGCGAGGTCCTTCAGAAGGGCGACACCGTCACCTGCGTGGTGCTCAATGTCGACCAGGAGCGCAAGCGGATCGCCCTGGGACTCAAGCAGATGAAGAACGACCCATGGGACACCGATATCCCCGCCCGCTACCGCAACGGCGAGGTGAAGACCGGCAAGGTGACGAAAATCACCAACTTCGGCGTCTTCATCGAACTGGAACCGGGGCTTGAGGGATTGCTCCACATCTCGGAACTTTCCGACCAGAAAATCGACAACCCCGAGTCCCTCGTCAATGTAGGTGACGACATGGAGGTGAAAATCCTCCGGGTTGATGTTCCCGAGCGCAAGATCGGCTTGAGCCGCAAGCGCCTGGGCTGGACGGCCGAGGAAGACGAGGCCAATCCTCCCGCTCCCGCGGCGCTGAACGCCGGCGGCAGCGGCGCGTCGACCCCGGCGTCACCGGCCACCGCGCCGGCACGCCAGTCGCGCGAACTTCGCGGCGGCACCGGGTCGGGCGGCAACCTGATCGAGATTCCGCCGTCCTGAGGCGGAGGACACTTGGTTCCCGTACCGTTGATTGAACGACAGGGAACGCCAGTTGTGACGGCTGACACGGTCGCGCCCATCATGCCGGCCGTGTCAGTACTACCAGGGAAAGGTTCGAAGGTGGGCCCCAAGGGGCCTTGCTTTCATCGATGAGAGGAGAAGCAGGCGACGATAGTCATGAGGTACGCGGTGGGAACCATGCGGGTTTCCCACCGCCCCGGCCCTGGCGGCCGACCTGCAGCACCCGCTGGCCCGCGCGACAGAAGTCGGAAAACAACATGACGCGACCCCGCCGAACCTCCTCCAGCGCCGTCCAATCTCCCCTCGAGACATACCTCAGGGAAATCAACGAAACCGCGCTCCTCACCGCAGATGAGGAAAAAATGCTCGCCTACCGCATCGCCGAGGGCGATGGTGCGGCGCGCGACCGGATGGTGCGTGCCAACCTTCGCCTCGTAGTGAACATCGCCCGCAGTTACACGAACAAGGGTCTGGCGCTTCAGGATCTCATCGAGGAAGGCAACCTCGGGCTCCTGCGTGCCGTCGAGGGTTTCGACCCCACGATGAATACCCGCTTCAGCACCTACGCCAGTTACTGGATCAAGCAGTCGATCAAGCGGGCGCTGGTGAATACGGCGAAAACCATCAGGGTTCCCGCCTACATGGTTGAACTCCTAGCCAAGTGGCGCCGCGCGAGCGCGCAACTCCAGGAACAACTGGGACGCGCGCCAACCCAGGAAGAAGTGGGACGGGCCCTGGAACTTCCCCGCAAGAAACTCGCGATCATCAAGAAAGCGATCAAGGTGTACAACACCGTGCCGCAGGCCGACCAAGGCGACTCCGGTTGGTCACTTGACGAATTGCTGATGGATTCGGCCACCAAGGCGCCCGATGTTGAAATGGTCGAGGCCGACAGCCTCAAGCATGTGATGGTGCTTCTCGAGAAGATGGATAAGCGCGAAGCCACCGTGCTCAAGCTGCGGTTTGGCGTGGATGGCGACCAACCCCTGACACTCAAGGAAATCGGCGAACAACTGGGACTGACCCGGGAGCGGGTCCGCCAGATCGAGTGCGAGGCATTGGGCAAGTTGCGCGAAAGCATGCAAGTCGACTGATCGGAAGTTTCCCCCAACTTCACTTATTTTTCCCCGATTCATCCCGGCACCCCCTCCCGGGCGATACATACCTCAGAACCGTTTCACCTTCTCCCGCACGAGGGGTGTCGTGGTAAGCAACCTCCTTTTGGAGGGACTGGCCGGGTTGTTGCTGGGCGTGTCGCCCTTGGCAATTCCCGCGGCGGTTCCCTCCCCAACATCGCCGCAGGCGATGAGACAGTGGCTTTCCGGACAGGAAGCCATGCGCGGTGGCAGGCCCCGCCAGGCCATCATCGCGTACCATCAGGCCCTCAAGGCCGATCCGTCGCTGACAAGGGCGCACCTGAGCCTTGCCGCGGCGCATCTGGACTTGCAGGAGGATCACTTGGCAGCCGATCACCTGCGCCGTTACCTCGACAAGGAACCGACGCATGTGCAGGTTCGCCAGCACTTGGCCGATCTCCTGTGCCGGCTGGGTCAAGGCGCCTTAGCCGAGGCCCAATACCGCCGCACCCTTGCCGACCTTCCCCCTACGGATGCCGGCACGGCGGGACGAATCCATTGCCATGGAAAGCTGATGGAACTGGCCTTGGCGATGAACAATCCCGGCGCGGCTCACCTTCATCGGGGAATCGGCCTTTTCCTGCTTGCCAGCCAGGTGAGTCTGGCGGCGCCCGAGGATCGCATTCGCCCCGAGCCTCTCCTGTGCCGCGCCGCGGGTGAGCTTCTCAAGGCGCAGCATGAGGATACCGAATCCAGCCTCCCCGCCTGGTACCTCCACCAAGTCTGGCATCTGCTGGGACAGGAGCACCTGGCCCGGATGTGGCTCGACAGGGTTTTGGACGACCCGACGCTCAAGGACCTCGACCAGGGAGAGCGGCTGGAGTTGGCGCGGATGAGACAGGACATCTCAAGCCAGAACCGCCTGTTCACACGCTGATCGCCAACGGACCGCTTGGCCAAAGGGTTATGCCTGAGGAAGGGTTCCCGCCGCTGGCGAATGCGTCGGCGGCGGGTAAAGTAGTGGTATGGTTGCAAACCCATCAAGCCATTCCCCTTTCCTTGAGGGCCAATTCATGTCTCCCCGGCACTTTGCGGGCGCCTCCCTACTCGTGGCGGCCCTGGTCGGCATGGTTTTTCTTCCGTCTGCCCTGGCTCAGGGCGACGACCTGAAGACCGCCTATGCCAAGTACCAGAAAGGCCGCGGCATGCTGGGCCCGTGGATGGCCGGAACCAAGGATTACGAGAAGGGCAACAAGGAGCATCGTGACGCCGTCGAGGGGTACACCCGTTTCGTGGTCTTCGGCAATACCTACCGGAACAGGCTGGTTCCCAAGCAGGATCCCACCGCCGAAAAACTGCTCACCTTGGCCGATGAGATCACCCGCGACCTTGAAAAAGGCATGATCAAGGCATTCGAAATGCCATATGGGCCGGACCTTCTCATGGCGTTCGAAAAGAGCCTTCTCAAGAGTTGCAAGGAATTGCTCGACGGCAACACCGACCAATACACCCGCCTCAACGGATCGCGGGCCCTCCCGGCCCTGGGTATCGGCCTCGGTTCGCGGACCAAGGACAACAAGGCCGTGCTCGACCTCAAGGGGCAGATGGAAGTCGCCACCGGGCTCACATCCTTGGCCAACGACATTTCCGCCAAGGCGTTCGCTGGTAATCCCAGGGACGATGGCGCCGCCCTTTACGCGATGCGCGGCGTCAAGGAGATGTACAGGTCGCTGGCCGCCACCCTGCCCTTGCGGACTGACCGAGAGAAGAAGGCGGGGCCGGTTTCCCTGCCGCAGGATGTGGAAGAAAAGAACCTTGAGTTGCTCGCTTCCTTCGTCCTGAGTCCCCCCGCATACCTTTCAGGCGCTTTGCCCGACGAAATTCAGGGTTACAAGTTATTGCGAAGGGAAGCCATCCGCGCCCTTGCCGCCAACGGAAAGACCAAACTTGGAAAAACCAGCCCGGCGTTGACCTTGGCCAAGGTGTTGACCCGTCCGAGGAACCAAGCCAACCTGGCTGATTCCTTCAGGCTCGATGAACAGGTGGATGCCGCCATCGGGCTGGCGCAAATCCGTCTGGAAAAGGATTTCAATTCCGACTTGGCCGCCAGCCTTGTGGGCCAGTTTCTCACCGAATATCTGGCCCAATATGGTGACAGGGCGAACGCCGGGGAGATGAAGGCTTTTCCGTTCGCCTACCACGCGGCACGCTTGAACACCGCGCTGTCCGACTGGTCGGCCGCACCGGTTCCCGGGGTCAAGTTGATGGCCCAGAAGGCGCGGGCATGCCTGTCAGCCATGGAGAAACGCGACGGCACGGCCCAATTCCAGGAAGCCGAGTTGATCCAAACCCTCCGCAAGGACGACCAACTCATCAAGGGCGACGCCGCCAGCAAGATCGAATTCCCCGCGAACTGAACAGGGGGGTCCGGGGCTCACCAAGGCCGGTAACAGGGCAATCGCTCCACAGCGGCGGCGGCTTACTCGCTGATCAAATCCCCTTCCGTTCGGCCGGCGGCCGGATCGAGAAAAGAAATCGCCTTGGAAAGGTCCAAGGCTTCGCCACCGAGGTTGGCCGAACGGATCTCCACGAGTTTGTCATCGGCGCCGCCGGTTTCCACAATGACGCGCCTCACCTTGCCTTCGCGGGCGATGAAGGCCACGGACTGGTCCTGCTGCCTGATCACCGCCGACTTGGGCAGGACGCGAACATCCTTCCAAGCCAGCGGAAGCGACATGCGGATGTAGGCGCCGGCGCGCACGGGATGGGGTGACGGGTTGGCGATGTCAGCCTCGACGCGCAGGGTGCGTGAAGCGTCATCCAGGGCCCAACCGGTTCGCGACACGGGCGCCATGATCTCCGCGAGGCCCATGCCGGGGAAACGCACCGTCACCCGCGCCCCTTCGGGAAGCCTTCCCGAAAGCGTTTCCGGAAGGTAGGCCACCGCCCTGACGGGATCGATCCGGGCGACCGTGAACAGTGGCGATGAGTGCCCCGCCTCGAGCACCTCGCCCGGATCACAAACACGCTTGGTGACAACCCCGTCGAAAGGAGCCCTGATGGCCCGAAACTCCATCAAGGTCGCCACGCGGACCTCCGCGGCCTTGGAAACATCGAGCCGAGCGGCGGCGGCACCGAGCGCGCCTTCCGCCAAGGCCGATTCGGCATCCGCCCTGTCACGGGCGCGGATGGCGGTTTCCACCTTCGCGAGCGCCTCTTCGTGATGAGCCTCCGCCGCTCGCATCTGGTTGGCGATCTCGTCGCTGGTTTGCTGGTCAACCACGCGGTCCCGAACCAGGCTGGCGATCCGCTTGTTCTCGGCGCGCCACCTCTCCATGTTCGATTCGGTTCGCTTGAGGACTGTCGTGGCTTCCTTGGCCATCGCCGCGACCGCGGCCTGCGCCGCCCTGGCGGAAGCGAGGGCCTTGCGCGACTGATCCAGTTCCGCCGCGGCCAGTCGAACCTCGCTTTGCCTTTGAAGGTGTTCGGCCACCAGCTCGGGCGCGTCAAGCCTCGCGAGAAGGCTTCCGGGTTCCTTTCCAGATGGGCCCTTCACAAAGCTGCCGATGTCGACGAGCACCTCGGACACCTGCCCCGGAATCCGCGCCTGAAGAACCGACTCCTCGCGGGGGGAAACCCTTCCCGGTTCCTCCACGGTTTTAAGCAGTGTCGCCGTAGACAATTCCACACGGCGGGGCTTGGCGGGCATGGCCACCGCGGTCGCCGATGGCGCCGCTTCCTTGGGCCCGCCCATGCCGCAGCCTGATGCCACCAGGCAAAACACCGAGCCGGTCAGGACGCGTGCCAAAGTTCGATTCATGGCTTCATTCCCCAGCATCGGAATGTTCGGGATCAAGGCTCACCGAACGCAATGGCCCGCCTGATTCGCAGACGGCGAAAAGGGCGGGCAAAACAAGGAGCGAAATCATCAGCGAGGCCGCCAAGCCGCCCATGACCGTCCGGGCCAAGGGGGCCCCAAGCACGGCCGACTCGCCCCCGCCCATGGCCATCGGCGCCATGCCGGCCAGCATGGCCAAACCGGTCATCAGGATCGGACGGCAGCGGGAACGGATGGCGCCCGCCGCTGCCGCCACCGCATCCTCTCCCCGCCTTCTCAACGCCCGGGCCCGCGACAAAAACAGCACGGCATGCGCCACGCCAACTCCCAGCGCCAGGATCGCTCCCATCATTGATGGCAGGTTGACCGTGATGCCGGCCAGGGCCAGGGTGACGGCCAGGCCCGCGAGGATTCCCGCCAGCACCAGCATGACCACTGCCACCAGTCGGGGACTTTGGAAGTAGCCCAGCACGAGAAGCCCGATGCAGACGATGGAAGCGGCGCAACCGAACGCCAACCCCCGTGAGAGCCGGTCGAACGGTTCCAATTGCCCGCCCAACTTGACCTCGACTCCCGGCGGCGCCTTGAGCGACGCGACGGCGCGAGCGACACTTTCACCGGCACGCGCCAGTCCGCCCGACTCCACATTCGCCGTCACCCGCATCTCGCGCTTGTTGTTGAATCGGTCAATCTGGGCGGGAATTTCCCCGGCGACAATCTTGCCGATATCACGCACGGCGATGGGAGCCTCATCCGATCTCCTGATGGGCACATCCGCGATGTCCACGGCGCGCGACATCCTGCTCGGGGGAACCTCCACCTGCACCTGGTAGCCGATGCCGTTGCCCGGGTCCCGCCAGTATACCGGCAAGGTGAACCGGGTGGAGGATGTCGCCGCCACAAGGGCCCTGGCCACATCGCCGGCCTGCAGGCCGGCATACGCAGCCGCCTCGCGGTCCACCTTCACGGCCAGGGTGGGATAATCGAGAGACTGGGCCACCTGCACATCGGTTAGGCCGGGAATGGCCGACATGGCCTTCCGAACCTCCAGCGCGTGCGCCTTGGTGTCGGGCAGCTTGGCCCCGCGCACCGCCACCTCCACGGGCATATTGGCGCCAAGGCTCATGACCCTGTTGACGATGTCGGCTGGTTCGAACTGGACCAGCACGCCGCCGGGCTTCCCCGGCCAACGGTCGCGCGCCCAAGCGTTGAGCGACGCGCCCAACTCCTCCCTGAGCCGCCTGAAGCCAGCGGCGCCAACCACGGCTTTCGACTTGATCCTGAGCACGGCCTCCTCGGGTCCACCCATCCACAGATGGATGCAGTTGACCGGATAACTCGAGGGGATCTGGCCGACATATCCCAATGTCAATTCGATAAGATCGGGGCCAATCACCTCCTTGGCCACTCCGAGGGCCTCAAGGGCCATCGCCTCGGTCTCCTCGATGCGCGTTCCGGCGGGAGCCCGCAGTCGGAACATCACCTCCCTGCCCTCAACCTTGGGAAAAAGGTCTCCGCCCAACCGCGGAACCGCCCATAGGAACAGCGCCGCGACACCCGCAAGGTAGATTCCCGCAAGCGGCCACCGGAACCCGGGAAGTCGTTCCAAGAACGCCGCGCCCGGGCTTGTCGCGTCCTGCCGCGGCGACTCCCCGGCCTTGAGCAGCCACGCCGCCAGCACCGGCACCAGGGTCACCGAGGCGGCATACGATCCGGCCATGGCCAGCAGCACCGAAAGCGCCAGGGGCACGAACAACGCCCGCGCCTCCCCCTCGAGGAAAAGGGCCGGAGTGAAGACCGCGGCTATGCACAACAGGGCCAACAAGCGCGGCGGCGCCGTCTCCCGGTTTCCTTCCAAAACAGCGAGCGGCACCGGCATGCCCGAGCCGACCTTGCCATGGATATTTTCGATCTCCACCGTCGCCTCATCCACGAGGATGCCGATCGCCAGGGCCAGTCCGCCCAATGTCATCAGGTTCAGGGTCTGGCCGCACAAATGCAGTCCCGATACGGCGGCCAAGAGCGCCACGGGAATGGTGGCCACCACCACGATCGCCCCGCGCCAACTCCTGAGGCACACCAAGACCATCAGGCCGGTCAGCAACGCTCCAAGCACCGCTTCCTGGCCCAGCGACGCCAGGGCCGCGCTGACGAGCACCGACTGGTCAAACTCAAACCTGACATCAACCTCGGCTGGCAAGGCCGCCTTCATCGCGGGCAGGGCGGCCCGGATCCCGGCAACCACATCCAATGTCGAGGCATCCGCCCGCTTGGTGGCGATGAGGTAGACACCCCTGCGGCCATCCACGAGCGCGTAGCCCGTGGTGATGTCGGTGGAATCCTCGATGAAGGGCGCCACATCGCGAACAAACACCCGGCCGACCGAGTCGAGCGGAATCGAGCCCAGCTCCGCCGGGTCGGTCACCATGGAGTTCACCGGCACAAGCGGCATGGAGTCGGTGGTTCGGATAGCGCCCGATGGGGTGATGTCATTCCCCTTGGCGATGGCCCGGGCGACATCGTCCGGCGATAAGCGAAGGTCCTTGAGCCGGTCGGGATCGACCCGCACCACGATGGTTCGCTGGCTGCCGCCCATGGGGGGAGGCGCGGACACTCCCGGGATCGCCGCGAACATCGGCCGCACCTTCACCAGGGCCTGGTCCTGGATCTGGCCAACGGAAAGCGTCTGGCTCGACAGCAAAAGGTAGCCCACGGGCGCGCTGCCGGCGTCGTATCGCATCACGAACGGCGGAAGCGTGCCGGGCGGCATGAAGGCGCGCGAGCGGTTCACCTGCGCCACGGTTTCAGCCAGGGCCTGCGCCATGTCGGAGCCGGGATGAAATTGGAGCTTCATCATGGCCACGCCCTGCACGCAGCGCGTTTCCACCGACTTGATGCCGTTCACATACAGGAAGTGATATTCATAATAATTCGCCAGCAAGCCCTCCATCTGTCCCGGGTCCATGCCCCCGTATGGCTGGCAGACATAGAGGACCGGCAGGTCGAGGACGGGAAAGATATCCTTCCTGATGCGGTTGGCGGCGAACACGCCGGCTAGCGCCAACGCCACCCAGACGACAATCCAGGTGACGGGGCGGCGGAGCGCCAGGCGGGCCGGGTTCAGCATGGGCTCACACGGTCCTCAGGGGATGAGCGGGGCGGGCCTCGGCAGGGCTTCAGGCCTGTCGGGTTCGGTTTCCGCTGGCGGATCCAAGGCCTGCGCGGGATTGCCAAGGGCGCGGTACATCTGGAATTGCGCCCGGTTCCGCTCGGCCACGGCCAGATAGAAGTCGTTGTAGGCATTCGACAGGGCTTGAAGCGACTGAACCGCCTCCTGGGGACGGAACATCAAGGAAACCATTTCACCATTGCGCCGCAACAGCCCCACGCCTTGCAGGTTCTTGTCAGCAGACGCGCGGGCCTCCCGCAGGCCCAGTTCGGCCTGGAGATAGCGGGCGCGGGACCTCAAGCCCCTCGAACGGGCTTGCAGAACCTCGGCATCCACCTGGTACCGGGTTTTCACCAACTCCTGCTCGGCTACCTCGCGCTGGGCCCGCCGCTCGCGGATCAACGCGACATTCCCGGCGCCCAAGTTCTTCATTTCCCAAAGGATCTGCAGGTCAATACTATTGCGGCCGCCAAAGTCGCCCATTTCACCGTTAATGCCGCCACCAAACACTCCGCCGGCCAGCGTGCCACCCGGGTGGGTGGCCGCGCCACGAAGCAGTATCGAGGGGATGAACGGGCGCGCCTTTTCCTGCTTGAGACGGGCGGCGCTAGCCTCGACTCCCGCAGCCTGGGCACCCAATTCGGGACGCATCCCGCGGGCCATCCCCCTGAGCGCCTCAACCGGTTGGTCCATGTCCACCAGCTCCACGACGAGGTGAGGCAATTCCATGGGGCTCAACAGCGCCACATCATCCAGACGAAGCACGGCGCCAAGGCTGGCGCTGGCCACTTCCCACCTTTCCTTGGCGCGCTCGACCTCCTGCTCGCGGCGAACCCTCTCCGCCCTCACGCGGCTTGCCTCCACATCAGGCACGAGCCCCGGAGCCAACTTCACCACTCGCCTCTCAAGCTCCCGGATCCGCTCGAGCGTATCGAGCGCGCCGGCCAGTTCACCCCGGGCCTGTTGCAAGGTGTAGTAGGAATCGGCGACCTGGAACATCGTGTCGTTGAGGGTGGCCTGGAGTTCCGCCGCCTTGCCACGAACCACCTGCCGCGCGGCCAGCGGCGCGTAGATGGCGTCGGTGAGGCCGAAGACGGCGACCGGGCCGGCGCCCGCCATGATCGCGCCCTTGCTGGCATTGATGATCTCCCCCTCAATCCGCTGGATCTTGCCATCGCTGCGAAGGTAATCAAAACCAACCACCAAGTCGGGAAGCCAAAGCACCCTGGCTTTCTCGAACTGCGCCTGGGCAACCTCGATTCTCCTGCCAGCCACGATGATGTCGATCGGCCTGACCTGGGCCAATTGCAACGCCACGGGCAACGAGATGCGCATCACGCCAGCAGAATCAGGTCCATCGCCAGGCTGGGGCGCCGGTTGGCTCGCTGAAAGAAACAGGGCGGCCCAAAGCATGCCAACGCCTCAAAAATGAAAATGCTGGCATCATCATTATCGGCAGCAGCAGAATCGACAGGACATGAATTATCGGCAAATTCAAGCGTCATGATGCGTTCAAGAACGGCAACCTGGTGCCGAGTGCCCAGCGAAGGGGTCGCGGCGCGAAGAAACGGCTGAGAAACCGCCGATTTCAGGCCTTGTTTTGGACCGATTGATACCCAAACCTGCCCTTGATGCACAGGTTGCCATGGGTGATTTCACGGTCCGCCGGCGAGGTCACCTTCACGATGGTGTTGTCCTGCACATGAAGGGTGAGCGTGCAACCGACGCCGCAATACCCGCAAATGGTATCCGTCTGCTTCTGGGCCGATTCATCCCATGTGCCGGCTTGGCGCATGTCGTGCTCGCTCTTGAACATCAGGGCGCCTGTGGGGCAAACGCCGATGCAGTTGCCGCAGTAAACGCAGGCCGAGTCGGTGAGGGGCACCGCGTTTTCCGTTGAGATGCGCGCGTCGAATCCCCGACCCGCCACCGATATGGCGAAAGTGTTCTGGGCCTCGTCGCCGCAGGCCTGCACGCACTTGTAGCAAAGCACGCATTTCGAATAGTCGCGGACATACAAATCATTGTCGATCTTGACTGGCTGGGCCACGCGCCGGGCGATTCCCGGTTCCGGGAGATGATGGTGACCGGGAACGCGCTGGTCGCGTTCGCCTTCCGGGCTGGCGGGTTCTGGCGATCCATGCCGTTCAGGACGGGCGCCGTACTCCGCGCAACGCCTTTGGATGTCGGGTGCCGTGGACAGGTCGACGGAAGACGCCAACAGTTCCAGAACCATGCGCCTTGAGGCGCGCACGCGATCACTGTTGGTCGAGACCTTCATTCCGGACTCGGCGACGCGCGAACACGACGGTACAAGGGTGCGCGCCCCCTCGAGTTCAACCACGCAGACGCGGCAGACATTCACCGGCGTCATGTTCGGGTGCTGGCAAATGGTTGGTATGTCGAGTCCCAACTTGGCGCAGGCGTCGAGCAGCGTGGCACCCGCGGGCACGCTCACGGCCTTTCCATCCACGACAAGGTCCACAGCCGGACGACTGGCTTCGGCGGGAGGCATGGGAACGCGGGTGGGGCGGGGTGGCGCGTGAAACCACATCGGGGGTTCGCGGAAGGGCTCAGCCATGATTATCCACCAACTTTGCCCCGTTGAGGATGCCGGGCCCCCACAGGCGAACAGCCGACTGCAACGCGCTTGAGGCGGTATGCCCCAATCCGCAGATGGAGGCGTCGCGCATCACCTGCGCCAGGTCGTCCAGGAGCGCCGATTCTTCAGCGAGGCTTCCCAGGGGCTTGCCAGCCCGGATCCGTCCCACCAATTCCTCCTGCCGGGATGTGCCGACGCGGCAAGGAACGCACTGGCCGCACGACTCGTCGCGGAAAAAGGCGGCGATGCGCTGGAGGGTGTCTCCCAAATCGACGGTGTCATCAAAAACCATCACCACGCCCGAACCGAGGGTGGCGCCGATGGCCCTGGTGCCCTCGAAGGTGAGCGGGACCTGGAGTTGCGCCGGACCGACGAAGGCGCCGGCGGCGCCGCCGAGCAGAACAGCCTGAACGGGCCGCCCGTCGGGCACGCCGCCAGCCTTGCCGATCAATTCAGCCAATGTGATTCCAAAAGGAAATTCATAGACACCCGGCCGGGCCACATTCCCGGAGACGCAAAACAGCTTGCGCCCCTTGGATCCGGTCGTGCCCATGGCGGCGATGGCCGCGCCACCCTCCCGCATGACAAGGGGGATGTTGACCAGGGTCTCGACATTGTTGATGACGGTGGGCTTGCCAAAAAGACCATTCTGAACAGGAAATGGCGGTTTGCTTCGCGGTTCGCCGCGCTGCCCCTCGATGGAGTTGAACAGCGCCGTTTCCTCGCCGCAGATGTAGGCTCCCGCGCCGCGCCTGATCTCGATGTCGAATGACACGCCCGAACCCGAGATCGCGTCGCCCAGGAGGCCCGCCGCGCGCGCCGCCTTGATCGCGCCTTCCATGCGCCGGACGGCCAGCGGATATTCCCCGCGGATGTACAGGTATCCCTTGCGGGCTCCCACGGCCAACCCGGCGATCGTCATCCCTTCCACGAGCGCGAACGGATCGCCTTCCATCACCACCCGGTCCTTGAAGGTGCCGGGTTCCGATTCATCGGCATTGCAAACGACAAGGCGCTCGGGGTCGGCGGCCTTGGCCACGGCATCCCACTTCCGCCCGGTGGGGAAGGCGGCGCCTCCGCGCCCGACGATTCCCGAGGCCACAACCTCGGCAATGGTCGCCTCGGAGCCAAGGGCCAAGGCCTTGGCCAGACCCAAGTATCCGCCCGATCGCCGGTAATCCTCCAGGCTGGCCGGATCACAGCGGCCGACCCGCGCGAGAAGGGCCAGGTCAGCTTCGGGATGCAAGGATTGGGGCACGGCCCACTTGAGCCAATCCAAGCCCGCGTCGGGATAGCTTCCCGACTCGATGGCCGATTCCACGGCCCGCGCCGTCGCGCCGCCGATGGCGCCTCCGCCCGGTTTTTCCCCGTGTCGCAAAACCAGCGCCGCGGGCGCCTGCTCGCACACGCCCAGGCAGGGACTACCGTGAATATCAACAGCTTCGGAACCGGGATGCCTCTCTCGAAGTTCGCGCTCGAGGGCCAAGCCGCCGCGGTGCCTGCAGGCGATGTCCTCGCAAACATGCACCTGCGACCGAGCGCCCGGCTTCAGTTGGAACAACTGGTAGAAGCTGGCGACGCCATGAACTTCCGCCGGCGGAATGGTCAGCCTTCGGGAAATGTGGGCCAAGGCGCCCGGGGGCAGCCAGCCGAACCTGTCCTGAACGGCATGGAGCGCCGGCAACAGCAGATGCCGCTGGCTGCGGGCCTCGGAGCCTCCCAAAAGGGAGATCCTTCCCTCTCGCCCGAGGTCACGGACACCGCCGGCCCAGGCGGACACGGGTGGTCCAAGCACGGCATCCACCGCCAGCCTTTCCGAATCCGTCGGTTCCGGGCCGCGAACCACGATGTCCATCAAACCATTCCCCGTCAGGCCAGCATGGCGGTGTTGAGTTTTTCCACGCGGATGGAACAGGCCTTGAACTCGGCCGTGCCGGACCGGGGATCGGTGGCGTCGATCGTCAGGATGTTGGTGTTCACCGAATCCTGGAAGTGGAATGTCATGAAGGCCAGGCCGGGACGCAGCGACCTGGTCAACCTGACGGGGGCGCGTATTTCCCCCCGTGGAGAGATCACTCGGGCGACTTCCCCGTCGGCAAGCCCCAGCGCGCCCGCGTCCTCCGGGCTCAAGTCGATGGTTTCACCGCGCCTCAGCGGCGAGGCGAAACCTTCCGTCTGAACCCCCGTGTTGTAGTCGTCGAGCCGTCGGCCCGTGGTTAAACGGATCGGAAATTCCGGCGTCAGCGGTTCCACGGGAGGGGAATGGCGCACGACCTGGAAGGCGACCCTCGGCCCGTTGAGTGGCACCTCCCAGAGGCGGCTATGCAGGAACATCTCACCGGGGTGCGCCTCGTCGTAGCACGGCCATTGCAAGCCACCACCGGCCTCAAGCCGTTCGTATGACATGCCCTGGTGAACCGGGCTGAGGGATCTCAGCTCATCCCAAACGGCCTTGGCGGAAAACGGACCCCAGTCGTGCCCCATCGCCTTGGCGAGGTCGTGGAGGATCTGGCCGTCATCCCTGGCCTCGCCGGGCGGTTGAAGCGCCCTGCGGACACGCTGGACCCGGCGCTCACTGTTGGTGACGGTGCCCTCGCTCTCGCACCACCCCGCCGCCGCCGGGAACACCACATGGGCCATTTCAGCGGTGGGAGTCAGCACGAGGTCCTGCACGACGAGGAAATCAAGCTTGCCGAGAACTTTCTCGGCGTGCTTCCTGTCAGCCTCCGACTGCAGCGGATTCTCGCCCAGAACGAGAAGGGCCTTGAGTTCACCATGGTCCATCGCCTCAAGCATGGCCGTCAGGTTCAGGCCGCGCTTGGCCGGTATTGGCGCATTCCAGGCCTTTTCAAACTTGAGGCGGTGGGCCTCAACTTCCACATGCTGAAAGCCAGGAAAACGGTCCGGGAGGGCGCCCATGTCCCCGCCGCCCTGGACATTGTTTTGCCCCCGCAGGGGATTCAGTCCGCTGGCGTACTTCCCAACATGGCCGGTCAACAGGGCGAGGTTGATCAGGGACGAGACATTGTCCACGCCGTTGTGATGCTCGGTGATGCCCAGGGTCCAGCAGATCATGGCGCGCTTGGCGGTGGCGTACGCCTTGGCCATGTCATGGATGACGGCGGCCGGAACGCCGCTCAACCGCTGGGCCTCGGCCAGGGTGAACGGTTCCACGGCGTCGCGATAATCCTCGAATCCCGAGGTCGCGTGCTCGATGAACCGCTTGTCATGCCAACCCCGTGCGATGATCTCCCGCCCCATGGCGTTGGCCACGACGATGTCGGTGCCGACATCCAGGCCTACCCAGGTGTCGGCCCACTTGACGGAACTTGTTCGCCGCGGATCAACGGCGAACAGGCGGGCGCCATTGTGGACGCCCTTGAGAAGGTGATGAAAGAAGATCGGGTGGGTCTCCCGGGCATTGGATCCCCACAGGAGGATGACATCCGTCTCCTCGATCTCGCGGTAGGAGTTTGTCCCGCCGCCCATCCCGAACACTGTCGCCAGACCGACGACGCTCGGGGCGTGTCAGGTGCGGTTGCAACTGTCGATGTTGTTGCTGCCCATCACCACCCGGGCGAACTTCTGGGCGACGAAGTTCATCTCGTTGGTGCTCTTGGAGCAACTGAAGATGCCAAAGGCGCGATCGCCGTGCTTCGCCCGGTTGGCCTTCAGGGCGCCGGCGACGACGGACAAGGCCTCTTCCCACGAGGCCCGGCGAAACCCATCGCCTTCACGAATGAGCGGGTGGGTCAAACGGGGCCTTCCCGAGAACTTGATCTTGCTGCCCATGGCTTGGAACTCCCATGACGAAGGGCCCTACTTTAAGGAACCCCTTACTTACACCTTAATCGACCATAAGGTGATTCACCAAGAGTTGAACCCCCGCCGGCCCCGATGAATGCGTCAAGGCATTCATCAGATATGATGCGGAATGCTTCGGGAGTTCGTCTGGCATGAATTCTCCACAGGAATTCGATTCGAATCGGCCCGATCTGATGCGGGTTTGCGTTCATCGCGTCAATTCCAACCAAATTCCAGGGACGGCCGATGGCGACCTGGTGGCCGTGGAAGCCCCGCTGGAAATCCGTTTGCACGGCAGGCCCGCCGCCGTGCTGATGCGAACACCGGGAAACGACCGCGAACTGGTCACGGGATTCCTCTTCTGCGAGGGAGTCATCGCGGATGCCAGGCACATCCTGGCCATCGACCCGGTTGAGGATGATGGTCAACCGATGGGGGGCGCCGCTGTCGATGTCCGCCTGGACAGTCCCTCAAGGGGGCGAGGGATCGAAAGATTCTTCTACAGCACATCCAGTTGCGGAGCCTGCGGCAAGCGCGACATCGATTCACTGGCCATCCGTAGCCCCGCGATCAGGGCGCAACCGTCGATTCCCATCTCCCTGCTGCAATCGGTGGCGGATATCGCCCGCCGGAACCAACCCCTGTTCGCCGTCACGGGCGGCACCCATGCCTCGGCCCTGTTCGGCCCGGATGGCGCGCTGGTTTCATTGATGGAGGATGTGGGAAGGCACAACGCGCTCGACAAGGTTGTCGGGGCGTCATTGGAAGCCGGCCGGATTCCCCTGGAGGGTCATGTTTTGGCCATTTCAGGAAGGGTCGGTTACGAGATCATCCAGAAGGCGCTGGCCGCGGGAATTCCGTCCATTGTCGCCGTGGGAGCACCCACCGGCCTGGCCGTCGAACTCGCGGAATCGGGTGGAATCATGCTGGCCGGTTTCGCCCGCGCCGGTTCGATGAACATCTACAGCCACGCCGGGCGGATTTCCAGCTAGGAAATCCGCCCATTGGCTCGGCATCAGGGCGCCGATTTGGTTTGCTTGGCGGTGGGAAATTCGGGTGTCAGGGGAATCGTCACCTTGCCGGTGGCGGCCCATTCCGAACCGCGCTCGATCACGGAAGCGAATCCCAGGCACTTCATGGCGTTGGCGTCGTGGCCAAGCGGGGTGTGGCAAATCCGGCCCTTGCCAAACGACACGGTCCAGATCATCGGCTCATGCACCTTCGTGCCCTTGGAGTAGGCCGTGCCGATCAGGTGGATGTCCTTGATGGGGCCGCGCATGTTGTCATAAAGTTCATCCCGCACATGAAGCCATTCGGTGGGCATCCCCTTCACCACGGGATGCTCGGCGTCGCGCAGGGTGACGGTGAACTCGCCGGTGTAGCGGTGGCCCGAGCCATCGCCCTCACCGCTGGGAACGCGCACCTGCTTGCCGGCGTCGTCGAGGTAAAGCCGATCGCCACCCTTGTTGCCGCGCCAGCCCATGCCGATCATCTGGTTGTACTCGTTCCACCCGCCGAAGGCATTGTTGGCGGCGTGAACCACCACCACTCCCAGCTTTCCTTCACCGACCAGGGACTCGAAATCCTTTTGGAGGTCCTTGCCCTAGGTCTCGCCGTTGTAATTGAGCACCACCACGGAATATTTCTTGAGTTCGGGCCGGAACTGGGCCAGGGCCTTGTCCCCCTTGGGAGGTGAGGTAGCCACATCAACGCTGAACTTGCCGCTGCGCTTGAGGATTCCCTCAAGCACGGGCGTCGTGGCCTTCCAGTTATGGTTGTTCTGGCCATCGATGATCAAGAGGGGAATCTTGTCCTAGGCCATGCACGGCAGGGAAAAAGCCAAGGCAACGGCAAGCGAAACAAGCGGTCTCATGACAACCTCCGGGAGGAATTGGGAGCATCGATTGGGCTGGTGGCATCTTACCAAAGTGGAGGAACCAAGGCTCCATGGGCCCAACGGCGGACAAGCGGATTGGCCCGGCGGAGTTCTTGTCAAATGGCCTCGGGCCCCCGCTCGCCAGTTCGGATGCGGATGCAGTCCTCAAGCGGCAGGATGAAGATCTTGCCATCTCCGGTGCGCCCCTCCGGACCGGTGCGCCCCGCCTTCATGATGGCGTTCACCGTGGGTTCGACAAAATCCTCGTTCACGGCTATCTGCAACTGGACCTTGCGGACGAGATGGGCGCCATGATCCTGGCCCCGATACACCTCCGACTGGCCTCGCTGCCTGCCGAACCCCTGCACATCGACCATCGTGAGGCGGAACACCTCTACCTCGTTGAGGGCCTCCTTCACCGCCTCAAGCCTCGACGGATTGATGATGGCCACGATGAGTTTCATGGATTTCTTTTCCCGCGGTCGCACGGGGAGACGGCCCCGCCTCCCGAAAGGCACGAATCATCCACCGGGTAGTTGCGGAACCTGATGGTGTAGTAAGACTCGAACCACCTCCTGATATCGGGAAGGACGCCGTCGTCGTACCCGGGGCACACATGCCAGGTGAGGCCGCGGCTTTCGGCGCGAATCTCGCCGCGGTCGACGACCAGTTCCCCCGCCTTGAAGACCATGCGCGGCAATTCGAACATCCGGCGCCTGTCACGGTCGGAGTTGTAGATGGTGATGTCGGCGTCGGCTCCCACTCCCAGGTGCCCCTTGGTGGAAAGCCCCAGCAGGCGGGCCGGACCCGCCCTGCTGATGATCGCGATCTCCTGAAGCGTGTATTCCCGGTCGAGGTCCTGAAGGATCGACCTCTCCCTGACGCGCGGATGCACCCGGTTGAGCACATCGCGGCGGTAGCCGCGGTCCATCAGCAGGGCGACTAGCTCCGGATAGGCGACGAAGCTGGCGCCGTTGGGATGGTCTGTGCTCATGCCCACGCGCCAAGGATCCTTCACCAGCAGGTACCACTCCAGCCCGATCGCCCACTGGAGCGCGTGAACGAAGCTCTTTTCCTTGTAGACAATCGGGACAATGCCGCATCCAGCCTCCATTTCGGTGTCGGCGCTCGTCCATTTCCTTCCCGTCACCTGATGAAGGAAATACCCCAGCGGACCGTCTCCCGTCATCGAGGTCGTGGATCCGAACAACACCTGCCCGACATCGACGGACACCTCGGGATGGGAATTGATCCAGTCGGCCAGCCTGGGGACATCGGAGCGGAACGAGGCCTGGTCGGATACCTCGCCCCCGTAGCTGTGGAACTGGATGTGGGCGAGGTGGGCCCTCCTGCCCTCAAGCGCCTCCATGGTTCCGATCGTGGTGGCGGCGTTTCCGGGGAGGCCGAGGTTGTTGCAATGAATGTGCACCGGATGCGGCAAGCCCAGGTCCATCGAGGCCTGGGCCAGGCCCCGCAGGATCATCCTGGGAGTGACGGGCAGGTGGGGCACCTCCTCATCCAGGGAATGGATGTTGTTCCAGCCCGACTTCCACGCCTCCACGCCTCCCGGATTCACGACCTTGATCCCGTAGGCCCGGGATGACTCGAGAAGCCACCCGGCGAACGCCCGCGCCCGCTCGTATTCACCTTCGGCGATCGCCTTGAGGGCGTAATAGTTGTTGCCCATCAGGATCAGGAACGCCTTGTCGAGGATCGGCGTGTCGTGGAACTCCTCGTGCGTGTGCCTGGCGGCGAGTGGCGGGATGGCGGCGTCAACGGCGGTCGTGTACCCCAGGCCGGCATACAGGTATCCGGTGGCGAAGGTGCTGGGCACGCTTCCGGCGGTGCCGGAACGGGTGATCGGCGTGCGGCGCACCGGCGCCGCCTCCCGGTGGTCCTCCGGCCGCATCTTCCGGGCGAGGTTCACCTTGGGCCCGGCAATGTGGCAGTGCATGTCCACGCCGCCGGGCATCACCACGAGCCCCGAGGCGTCGTGGGTGCGGGAAGGGAGTTCCCCGGGCCCGGGTCCCTCGACCATCACACCGTCGCGGAACCAGAGGTCCATGACGACGCCGTCGCGATTGTTGGCCGGGTCATGGACCGTGCCGCCGCGGATCCGCGTCAGCGTCATGGCAGGGCCCCCACCGCGCGCGCGATCCCCCGCAGCACTTCCTCGGCGGACGGATAAGCCGACCTTACGGCGGGCCGCGCCGGCAGCGACACATCGTCCATCCGGTAGATGGTTCCGGGGGTGGCAAGGCCGTAGGGCGCCAGCATGAACGAAACACGCGCGGAGCGCGTCGTCTCGGTTTCACCATAATCCAAGGCCACCACCCCAATCTCGGCGAGGTGCTTCCTCGCCGCGGGGTTCAACTCGGAGGCCGGGTCGGCCGCGACCACGAGCGCCGCGTCGGCTTCCCCCCGGGACAGCACCTCCTCGGTAGAAAACTCGCCCGGGTTGAACCGCGGATATCCGCGCCCCAGATGAACGCCGAACGGGTAGCCCGTCTGCCATGTCACCACATTGTCGGCCCCGGCGGGATTACCGCCTCCCCGCATCGGCGAAACATAGAAGCGGGAGTGCCTGTTCAAGTCGAGCGCCATGGCCAACGCGGCATCCACCACCATGTGGCTGTCGGCGGCGGACGATGTCCCCGTCCCCAGGAAAAGCACCCCGAACCGCGAGCCTTTCATGGCATCGGACAGCGCGCGCAAGGCTTCAAGTGGCGCGCCCGGACAGGCGCCCGCCGGAATCTCATGGCCGCGAAGCAACGCCCGCAGCGTCCATAGCGCCTCGAAGTCCTTGCCTTGTTCCAGCGGCACGAACAGGTCGGGGTTGAGTCCGGAGGAATCGGGCAGGAGATCCACATGCGCGATCCTTCGGCTTTGGCGGCCCAGCGGCGTGAAGAGGCCCTTGGCTCCAATGGAATACCGTTCGCCATGGCGGGGGTGGGTACGGCCCGGGTCGCATCCCCAAAAGATCACCAAGTCGGCGCGGTTCTTCACCTCACCCAGCGAACAGTGAATCTCACCCACGCCCTGAAACGCCATTCCCGAGAGACCGCGGTGAAGCGGCATCGCGGTGTCCAGGCAGGCGCCGATGCGATCGGCGATTGAAACCGCGACCCTCTGGGCCTCGCATGTCGCGTTGGCCAATCCGTGAACCAACGGAAAGCGCGCCTCCGAAAGAATTCGCCCGGCCTCCGCGACGGCGGCATCCAGCGACGCTTCACGCCCGCCAATCAAGGCCTTCGGCAATCCAGCCTCGGGAGAGGCCAAAAACCACTCGGCGCCCATGGGGCAGGCGTTGCGCGCCTCGCGCACCCGATTGGCCTCGACGAGAAGCTCGATATCGTCGCAAGCGCAGCCGCAGCGAGCGCACACAGCGTCGCTGATCAGGTTCAGGGAAGATGATGCCCGCGGACCGCTGGTCGTCATCGGGAATCCATCCACAACCCAAGCTTCGCGCCCGAAGGAAGGCCGGCACCGGAGGGCCATGCCGGCTTGCCGAAATGGATTGTCCTTGCCAGCGTCACTTGGAAAGCCCCGACATGAGGAACGCCAGCAGGTCGGCCGGCTCGCCCGGCTTCAAGCCATCGAGAAGGCCGTCGGGCATGATCGATTTGCCCGTCGCCACCCGCGACTCGATATTGCCCTGGGGTATCCTGAATTCTCCCTCGGCGGAGCGCAGGAGAAGGTGGGAGGCCGACTCCGCCGCGACCACTCCGGCCACCACCCGGCCGTCCTTGGTCTCCACCACGGTCCGCTGATGCTCCCTGCCCACCACGGCCGAGGGATCGATGATGTTCTCAAGCCAGTAACGCAACTCACCTCGTTGGCCGCCGGTGAGGTCGGGTCCAAGGTTACCTCCCTCGCCGAACATCCGGTGGCATGCGGCGCAATTGCGGGAGAACAGGGCTCGGCCCCTCTTGGCGTCGCCCTTGGCGATCTCGCCAGTGGACAATTGGGCTCGCCACTTCTCCACCATGGCCTTGCGGTCGCCGCTGATGGCCTGGACGCTTCCCCAGGCCTTTTCAAGCCTGTTTTTCAACTGGGGATCCTTGAAATCCGCCACCTGCCTGGCCAGGTGCGCGGGCACCTCGCGGTGGTCGATGGTCCCCTGTTCCATGGCCCCGACGAGTTCCGCGGCCCAAGCCTTGCGGCCCGCAAGGGCGGCCAAAATCGACTGCCTGGCGCGGGGCCCCGACTTGGGGAACGCCCGGACCAACTCACCGGCCAACGACACATCGGACCCGGTGGCCATGCCGCCCAGGGCGGGTCCGGCCAATTCCTCGTTGGCAAGGTAGGCCAGCAGGAAACGCAAATCGCCCCTCGGCCTGACCGCCCAGGCGTTGATCGCCCCGGAGCGCACATCAATCGGCATGGATTCGTCAGATGCCATGGCCACAAGCGCCGCTGAAACATCGGGCGAACCAAACACCTGTGACAGGCTCATTCCCGCAAGCCTGATCTCGGGTTCCGGCCTTTTCGCCATGGCGGCCTGGGCCTTGATCCATCCCGCGGGGGCCCCTGGACTTGGTTTGCCCGAAAGGCCGTCGGCCCAACCCGCGAGCAGGGGGGCCGAATGGGATGGGTGAATTCCGGACGCTCCCGCGGCCGCCTTGGCCAGCCATTCATCTCCCTCCGCGGATCCTGAAATCCTGCGGGCCGTGAACCTGGCAATAGGGAGGAGGCATGGCCCCGAAAGCAACCTTTCCCGAGCCGACGCCGATTCGGCCAGCAACGGTTCAAGGCGATACCATAACAAAAGGGGAATCATCGGATCCCCGGCATCCTCCATCACGCGGGAAAGGGGTTCGAGCAGGTCGAACCGCTCCGAGGGGGGCAGTTGGATCGACGCGGAAATCATCGCCAGGCGGACGCGCGCGGAAGGCTCCCCCCGCCTCGCCCGGGAGACCCAGGCGGAAGCTCGGGAGGCGAGGCCCAACCGGCAAGCCCAACCCCTGACCGCCTCGTCGGGGTCGTTCACGGCCTTGTCGAGCACACTGGCGGGAATTCCCCCGGAGACAGCGAGGGCCCACATGGCCGCCAGTCGGGATCTTCCGGGCATGTTCGCGGCGATGGCGTTCTTTTCCAGCATCGCGAGCACGGAACCTCGGTCAGCCCCGAGCCCATCCCGCTCGAAACGGGCGCGGAGGGTCTGGCGGGCCTGCTCCTCAAGCCAGGCATCACCGCACGAAAGCAGTTCAGGCAAGCGGGCCGAAGGCAGGCTGGCCGGACGAATTCCCTTGTTGCCGACGACCTCCGGTGCCACCCGATAAATCCGCCCCGTCACGCCATCGGTGACTTCGTAATTGTGGCATTCACCGGTATCGTTCCAGTCGGTCACGAATAGGGAGGCGTCCGGTCCCTGCGTGACGATCAGGCCCCTGAACCACGGGTCGTCCGAGACGATCGGGTCGGGCCGGTGAGTCGCCTTGAAACTCGAACCGTTGGGTTGCAGGAAATCGGAATTCACCCGCTTGCCATGGATGTTGGCCATCAGGGCGCAGCCGTTGATTTCAGCGGGCAGGTCGGGATGCCTCGCGATCGCAAGGCCGGCGTGGGCGTGTCCGCCGCCCGCCACGGAATGCACGCCCTGGCCGCCGCGGGAACTCGTCCAGTGTCCTCCCCCCCAGTGCAGGTGGTCGGCAATGGTTTTCATCAATTGGTACGCGTGGGGATTCGGGTCGCTTCCGAACATCCGCTCGAACCGGGCACCGGGCACGGCGTGCCAGAGGTGGGCGATGACGCAATTGGAGATGAACGCCTCGCCGTTCTGGTCGAAGTCGAGGCCCCAGGGGTTGGTGGTGCCGTGGGCGACGACCTCGAAAATTCGCCCCTTGGGATCGAACCTCCAGACGCCGCAATTGAACTTCACCCTCTTGTCCTGAGGCGCTCCGGGAGCGCCGATCGAGGCATTTCCAAGGATGCCGTTGCACCCCCAAAGCCATCCATCCGGCCCGAACTTGAGGCTGCTGACGACATTGTGCTTCGCCTTGAGGTCCCAGCCATCGAGAATCACCTCGGCTGGGCCGTCCGGCTTGTCATCACCATCGGCATCGGGAATGAACGAGAGATTGGGAGTTGCCGCAAGCCAGACTCCCCCGGCGCCCAACGCGATTCCCGAGGCGTTCACCAGGCCCTCGGCGAACACGGTCCGCTTGTCGGCCCGTCCGTCGCCGTCGGTGTCCTCCAGGATCACGATCCGGTCCTTGCCGCCGGACCCATTCGTGATCCACTTTGGATAGGAAAAATTTTCGACAACCCAGACTCGGCCCCTGGAGTCCGTCGTCAGCGCCATCGGTTGCGAGACCTTCGGCTCGGAGGCGAACAAGGTCGCCTTCATTCCCTTGGGAACGACGAGGTTCCTTGCCGCAACCTCGGCGGGAAGCGGCCTGTCGGACTGCCCCGAAATGAAAGCGACAAGCATCAGCCATGAAATCATCATCAACCTCGATTCAGCGTCCCGGAGGCGTTCCCCGCAGGAACGCGAAGAAATGGGCCAAGTCCTCGTCGGGCAGGCCGTCAAGCAGCTTTTCAGGCATGAGGGACTGCGGCGAGGCACTGATGGTTTCGATCCTCGACCTCGGCAGGGAAACACGCTCGTTTTTCGAGTCGGCGACGACGACCGCGTTGGCGTTCGCCTCCACCACCACGCCCGTGAGGACCCGTCCCTCGGAAGTCTCGATCACCTGGGATTGGTATTCGGGCCGGATCGAGGCGGAGGGATCGACGATGTTGCCGATCAGGTGCATCAGGTTCGACCTGTCGGCTGTGGTGAGGTCAGGCCCCAGCTTTTTTCCCTCGCCGCCAAACTGGTGGCAGTTGGCGCACTGTTTCCTGAATAATTCCTGCCCCCGCTTGGGATCTCCCTTGCCATGCCTGTTGACAACGAGGTTGATGTAGCTGATGCGGGCCTGTTTCTCGCCGGGTGTCGAGGTGAGCCTGCCGAACCGCTTTTCCACCCATGCCGTGAGTTCCTTGTCCTTCAACTGGGCCATCTTCCTCGCTTCCTCGACCCCGAGATCGGAAGCGGGAACCGAACCAGCGTCAATCGCCTTGGCCAGGGCCGTTGCTGTTTCAGCGCGTGAGATCAAGAGCGACCTCGCCGATGTCTTTTCACCCGCCGCCATGCCCTTGTAACCCGCGAGCAGGTCGGCAGACCAATCGGATCCCGCCAAGCGGGCCAGCGACGCCAGCGCGGCCTTGCGCGCCACGGCATCGGGCCCCTTGATCCACTCCCTGGCCACGGGAGCCACCACGGCGGGATCGATGGCGACGGCCAGGTCCATGAGCGCCGCGCGCTCGGCAAGGGAAGCCTTGGCATCCGACACCTTGGACAGCACCCGCGAGCGCGTGGCCGCATCCCCCAACCGCGCCGCCAGGCGGATCAGCCTGGCGTCTCCGCTGCCTCCGAATTCAGCCGCCAACGCCTTCAATCCCTCGGGAGGCGAAGGCAGGGCCAACCCGGCAAGCGACTGCTCGATGCCATCCGCAAGCTGTTTCCGGCGCTCGGGGTCGGTGGCCCCCGCGTCGTTCCACGCGCGGGCCAGGGTGGCGGCCTCGGCGTCCGTGCGCGAAGTCATCCATCGGCGAGCCAAACGGGAGGCTACCGTCGCGCGGAAAACAGGATAATCCCACGCTGACACATCTGCCATCCAGCCCGCCACGGCGCCCGGCGAACGGCCGGCGACCGCTTCGACGGCCCACCACGACAGCAGCGGAACATAGGGATCCGAGACCACGGAGGCATCCCTCAAGACCGGCGCCAGCAGCGCGAGCGCCTGGGCGTCGGGCAGGCGCTTGGCCGTCGCTGCCGCCTGGGCGAGAACAAGGGGCGATTTCTCCCGAGCGAGGATCTCGGTCATGGAGGCGAACAGCGGTTCGGGAACGCGCCCGTTATCACCCAGCAGCCTGACGGCCCAGGCGCGCACATGTTCCGAGGGATGCGCCAGGGCCACCCGGGCCCGCTCGGCGGAAAGCGCGCCGATTCCATGCGCCGCCCAAAGCGCCTCCAGGGCCAGATGGCTGTCGCCGCCGGCCATCAAATTGTCGAGTTCCGGCAAGACCGCGGTGGGACGCCTTTCGGCGAGAAGCCGCTTGGCCTCGCGGCGCCACCAGGCATTCGCGTTGGAAAGCAAGCCGATGAGTTCGAGGTCGGATTTCGAGGCAAGGTTCAACGCCCCCACGGGAGGCGCCCCCTTGAGGTGAAGGCGATAAACGCGGCCATTGCTCCTGTCCCAGGTGTCGAGGGGATCCAGGTGGGTGGCGCGCTTGTCATACCAGTCGACCACATAAACCCCGGCATCAGGGCCGACAAGGAGGTCGATGGGCCTGAACCATGAATCCTTGGCGTCTATCGCAGTCCCGGCGTGGCCGGCCTTGAATGTGGAGCCGGTTGGTTCGATGCGGTGCCAGTTCACCACGCTGGAGAGAAGGTTGCCGGCGATGTACTGGTTCTCGCGGGCGGGCCCGAAGGCGCCACCTTGGTAGACCACGCCGCCACAGGTGACATGCCCGCCCTCGAAGCTCTTGTAGGGCACATGCTCGAAGTAACCGTAGGCATGCGCGTTGTGAAGCGGGCCATGCTTCGAGAATCCCTTCACATGGTACGCCCCCTGCATCTGGTGCAGCATCGCGTGGCCGCCGTAGTTGGTGCCGGCGATCAGTTGGCCGTTCCTGTCGAAATCGAGGCCCCATGTGTTCCCGCCGCCCTCGCTGAACAACTCGAAGGCGCGGGTGACGGGATGGTAACGCCAGATTCCCTGCTGGAATTCGATGCCCCGCACCTTGCCGGTCACCGTGCTTCCCTGGGCCCCATAAAGCCAGCCATCGGGACCCCACACGAGGCTGTTGGCATGGGCATGGGAATCCTCCATGCCGAATCCGGAAAGAAGCACCTCGGGATCGGAATCGGGAATGTCGTCGCCATTCCTGTCCGGATAGAACAGCAGATAGGGCGACTGCATCACGAAGGCGCCCCCGTGGCCCAGCGCCAGGCCCGTGGCCAGGTTGAGCCCGCCGACAAAGTCCTTGGCCTTTTGGTACCGGCCCGTGGCGTCGGGATCCTCAAGGATGGTGATGCGGTCGGCCCCCTTGGGGCCGCGGGGCGGCGGTTCGGGAACCTTGTCCCAAACGGTTCGAAGGTATTGGTCCTGCGACACCGCCTTAAGGCCGGCCGGATTAGGGTACTGCAGGTATTGGATGACCCACATCCGGCCCTTGCCGTCGAAGGTGACGCTCAACGGCTGGCGCACCAACGGTTCCGAGGCGATCAGCCTCGCCTCGAATCCCTTTTCGGTCGCCATGCGGGCGACAGCCTGCTCGGGTGAAAATCCTTGGCCGGTCGCGGCGCGAATCAGTAGCATCCAGCCTGCAATCACAAGCAGGGGACGGGCCATGGGGCGAATCTCCACGAGGGTGGAACAGGTTGGATACCTGATCTTAACCCCGTTGAAACTCTGCGGCAAACAACCGGCCGGCCCGGGACCTAGCTCACCCGGGGATCAAGCAGCACGGCGGCGGGGGGCGCCGGGGGCACGGCATTCGGCAGACCAGTCGGACCGGTGGGCTTGGCGGGTTCGACGGGCGCCGGCCCGGGCACGGGGTTCATCCTTGGAAGGGGAAGCGGAACCGGTTGTTGTGGAACTGGCAATTCAAGCACGCCCGGCGTGGATGCACCGGGAGCGGGAAGCGCGGTTCCCGAACCTGGAAAGGCGCCCGAACGATCGACGGGAGGTTTGATTGCCAACTCCTTTTCGGCCTCGAATCGGCGACCGTCCTCCATTGTGAAGCTCGCCATGATCTTGACCCTGTCCGACTTGGGAGGGGCCTGCCACAGGCAATTGAGCACGAAACCCGAGGTCAGCAACCCCTGCTTCCAGCTTGCCCGCATCTGCTCGGGTGAATAGTCCCAGGTGCCGATCGGCGATTTCAGCCCCTGCCCATCGACCTCGACAATGGTGACCGAGGCGCATGCCGGGGCGCGCTGAAGCTTGCCATCGGCATCCCGGGGCTCAAGGACAACCTGCACTCCCTCATCACCGGGAAGTCGATCATCATCAATCGGCGTGGTGGACCGCCCGACCACGACGGAGCGAACAGGATAAAGAGGGGTGAATGGATCACAGGATGAAGGCAGCGGCTGCCCCCGCATGATCCGCACCTCGGTTTGCAGGGCCATGTTGTAGCCTGCAAGCTTGTCGATGTCCTCTTGGAGCTGGATGATCCGCTGATCCCGTTGGCGAATCGTGGACTCGAGCTTGTCCTTCCCACCTGAACGGCAGGAAGGAAGAAGAAGCGCCGGCACAAGAGGCAGGCAGCGGGCCAGTATTGTGTGAAAACGCATGAAGTCCCCCAGCCTAAGGCGGCGCGTCGGGTGGCGCTTCCTGCGCATCGCCCGAACCGCCCTCCGCCAACCGGGGGTGCGATCCGGGTTTCAGGAGACCTTGGGCATGCGATCGATCACATGATCGATCAGCCCGTATTCCTTGGCTTCCTGGGCCGTCATGAAATTGTCACGGTCCGTGTCTTTCTCAACCCGCTCAAGCGGCTGGCCCGTCAAGGCGGCCAGAAGCTTGTTCATCTCGTTCTTGGTTCGAAGAAGGTGCCTGGTGCGGATTTCGATGTCCGTGGCCGGACCACGAGCCCCGCCAAGCACTTGGTGAATCATGACCTCGGCGTGCGGGAGGGCAAATCGCTTACCCTTGGTTCCCGCGGCCAGGAGGGTCGATCCCATGCTTGCCGCCAGACCGATGCAGTAGGTGGCCACATCGCATGAGATGTAGCGCATGACATCAAACATCGCCATGCCGGCCGTGACCGAACCGCCGGGAGAATTGATGTAAAGATGAATGTCCGACTTGCTGTCGATCTTGTTCAGGTACAGCATCTGGGCAATCACAAGATTGGCGCTGTCGTCGTCAACCTCGCCCAACATGAAGACGATGCGATCCTCCAATAGCCGGCTGTATAGGTCTAGGACCCGTTCCTGCTCGCCACGGCGTTCCAAAACAAACGGAATCTGGGGCATGGCATCCTCTCTCCGGCCCGCGCCAGAGAACCAACCGTGTCATCGGTTCCCGGCGGAGGCGAACTTCATGAAAACTGACAAGAAAAGCAGGCCCGGAAGCCAAGTCATTTTCCGGCCTTGGCCTTGGCGTCGGCAGGCTTGAGCAGAAGCTCGTCGACCAGGCCGAAATCCTTGGCCTCGTTGGAATTGAAGTAGCGGTTGCGCTCGGTCTCCGCCTCAATCTCCTCGATCGGCTTGCCGGTGTGCTTGGCCAGGATTTCGTTGAGAAGCCGCTTCATCTTGAGGATTTCGCGCATCTCGATCTCGACATCGGAGGCTTGGCCGCCAATCCCGCTCGACCAAGGCTGGTGGATCATGACCTTGGCATGGGGAAGGGCGAACCGCTTGCCCTTGGCTCCGGCCGCAAGCAGGATGGCGGCACCGGAGGCTGCCATGCCCATGCAATAGGTGGCCACAGGACAGTCGATGTACTGCATGGTGTCGTAGATCGCGAGCGTGCTCGTCACCGAACCGCCCGGGCTGTTGATGTAAAACGAGATTTCCTGCGTTCGGTTCTCGTTTTGCAGGTAAAGCATCTGCTGGATGACCATGCTCGCGGTCAGGTCGTTGATCACCGGTTCGTAAATCGTGCCGCCGGAACAGCCGAAGAAAATGATCCGGTTGTCGAGCAGGACATCGCCCGTGGAACGGCGACCACCCTCCCCGTCCCTGTAGCGGGCGGCAACGGCGTCGAGTGGGTGGGAACCGGTTCGGAGCGCGGACATGCTGGACTCCATCAAATCCTTCGGTGGCTTCTAGCGAACGGTCTTGGAAATGGGATCAGGTCGACGGGATTTCCTCGGACGCCGGATCAGCATCGGCGCCAGCCACAGCCTGGGCCTCGGACGCGTGCACCTGGGGTGCGCGCTTGTCGGACTCGTCCAGGGGCACTTCCTCGAATTCGGCGTTGTCCATGATGAGGTCGACGGCCTTGCGTTCGAGGATTTCGGCGGCCAAAGCGTCGATGAGGTCTTCCTTTTCCATGCGGGCGCGCACCTTGCGGTAGCTTTCACCCTCGCGCGCCGCGATGCGCCGGATTTCCTCCTCGATGTCAGCTTCCTCGACCTCGAGTTTCTCTGCCTCGGCGACCCTCTGGAGAACAAAGTGCTCCTTGAGAGCCTGCTCGGTTGACTTGAGAATGTCCTGCGAGAGAAGGCGCTGACGCTTGACGATTTCATCCTCGGGGATGCCATCGGCTCGCATTTCCATCACGCGACGGGCCATCGCCGTGCGGGCCTGTTTCATGAGCAGGTCGCGGGGGAGCTCCCAGTTCATTTCCTGGTTGATGAAAGACATGAACTGGCCGCGGGCCGACTGGCGCTGCGCGTGCTCAAGGCGCCGCTTCAGGAGCGCCTCGACCAGCTCACGGAATTCGTCGGGGTTTTCAAGACCGAACATGCCGAGGAATTCCTTGTCGAGTTCCGGCATCGGAACCTCGAGCACCTCATCGATCGTCAGGAAGCCCTTGACCGTTTGGCCTCGCAACTCCTGAACGGACAATGATTGCTGCAGGACGATATCCACCTCAACGGAGTCGCCGGCCTTCTTGCCCACGACATGCTCGGAGAACTTCGGAGCGACACCATCCTTGAAGGCGAGCTGGCCATCCACGCGGAACTGGTGGGATTTGATCATCCCGATCTGCTGTTCCCCGAACTTGACCGGACCGGAAAGGACAACCATGTCCTCCAGCGCGACAGCGCCTTCCTTGGGCTTGGGTTCGCCGTAGGTAGCCAAGATGCGCCGCTCCTCGCGGGCGATTTCCTCAGCGGAATAGTGGTGAACGGGTTTCTTAAGCTTGAGGCCCTTGTATTCGGGCATGTTGAATTCGGGCCGAACTTCAACCTCGAACTCGTAGATGAAGTTGCCTTCCGTGGGAATCTCGATGCGGTTGGGGTCGAGGTTGGGAGGGCTGATCGGGTTGAGTTTCTTCTCCTCGGACATCTGCTCGAGACTTTGGAACAGCAACTCATTCTTGAGTTGCTCCGAGATTTCCTTGCGGTAACGGTTCTCGATGAGCCGCCTGGGGGCCCGGCCGGGGCGGAACCCATTCACCTGGGCGTCGCCCGCCAATTCCTGGAGCTTGGTTTCAAAGCGTTCCTTGATCTCGACGGCCTCGACGGTGACGGTGATGTGCTTCTTGCACGGTCCGGCGTCACGAACATCGACGGTTTGGCGGATGGAGTTTTTTTTCTCGGCCGTGGCGGTGGCGCTTGCGGTTTCCGTTTCCGTCATTGTCTCGGTTTCCTGAAAATCATGGTCGGATTCGCCCGGATCATTGGATTTCGTTGACCGGGGGCAAAACGATAGTGTAGGGGCTGAGGCTTTGCGGGAAAAGGGCACCCTGATCAGCGGGCCGAACCACCCTGAAATGCGGAAGGTCCGGGCAACAGCCCGGACCTCGCATGAATCCAAGAGCGGGTGATGGGACTTGAACCCACGACAACCACGTTGGCAACGTGGCGCTCTACCACTGAGCTACACCCGCCTCGCGCCGGAGGCGACAAAAAACCATACAGGTTGGGCCCGTCACCCCGCAAGCCCGTCTGCCATTATGCCGGCCAAGCGATTCCGCTACACTTATCCCTTTCCAGCAGCCATGGCTTTCACAGCTGTGCCAGCCCATTCATCAAGGTATCATGATCCTTCCATATTTGCTGGTCATTTCCGCCTACCTGATCGGGTCGGTGCCATTCGGGTTCCTGGCGGGCCGGCTCAAGGGTGTCGACCTGCGTGCCACGGGCAGTGGCAACATCGGGGCCACGAATGCCGGCCGGGTGCTGGGAAAATGGTGGGGTTATGGAGTTTTCGCGCTGGATTTCCTGAAGGGCGCCACGGGCGTGGCGCTCGGACGCCTTGCTGAAGTTGAAACCTGGCCAGAGGGACTGGCACCTGTCGCCTGTGGCTCCGCCGCTTTTCTCGGCCACATTTTCCCGATCTATCTCGCCTTCAAGGGCGGCAAGGGCGTCGCCACGGGCGCCGGCATAATGGCTTGCCTCGTTCCCGGACCTTTCCTGTGTTCGCTGCTTGCCTGGGTGCTGACCGTCCTGGCGACGCGGATGATCTCGGCCGGTTCGGTTGTCGCGGCGGAGGTGCTCATCTGCTGGGCCTCCTGGGTGTTCAAGACCAGCGGATTCGGATTGGTGCCGGGCGCGGTTTGGCTGGCGGGGTTCCTGGTGATCGCCAAGCACGCGGGCAACATATTCCGGATCCTCAAGGGAACAGAAAACCGTCTGCCCGATGGCTTTCTCTTCCGGGTGGTGCCAGGAAGGGTCGCGCTGGCCACCGGTTCCGCCTGGCTTGGAATGGGGCTGTTCTTCAGTTTCGTCACCGGCCTGGGAACCTTCGCGGCCTTTGAAAGGCTGAGCCTGGAGGAACCGCGCCCCTACTGGATCCCCCTGCCGGAAGCCATGACCAGGGACGCGTCACCGGCATTGCCGCTTCCGCATCCGCTGAGGAAGGAACAGGGATCTCTTTTGGCTGGCATATCGGTTTCAGCCCAATTTCCGTGGTATTTCCAGATTCAGGCCGTCATGGGGGCCGTGCTGTTGGGAACCGTCGCCGGGCAAGGGCGCCGGCGTTTCGGCATGGCCGCTTTGGCCATGCTGTTGGCGATATCCGGATGGACGCTCGAAAGGCGGGTCGAGGCATTGAGATTGGACAGGAACGAAGCCACCTCGAGGTTTGTGAACGCCACCGAAGCGGAACGGGCCTCCATGGAAAGGGAAATGATCGCCGCCCGCGTGCCGTTCCGTGAGGCGCACGGCGCCAGCGTGATTCTAAATCTGGCCACGCTGGCTTGCGTCGGGATACTGACAATCCAAGGCTTGTTCAGGCAGGAGAAGTGAGCGCCCTCATTTGAGTGCCAACGCCTCGACCTGAGCCACAAGGAACGGCATCGTGGTGAATGCCGTCAGCAGGGCGGAACCAATTCCCAAACCGGCGCCCGCCTCGAACGGCAGGCCGACGCCGACGGTGAACACCGCCATCCACAGGCCGACATAGGACAAGTTCAAAAGAAGCAGCACCCCGAACCAACCGGAACCCGAGGTCTTGATGATTCCAAGCCCATCCTCCTCCATGATTCTTCCTGATTCATCCTTGTAGACGATCGTTTTTTGCCTGCGGGCATCATTGGAAACAACCGACTCAGGCTTGAATGTGGCGGCATAGGCGGCATCCTTGCGATCGGCCTTCACCCTGACCTCCTTGAGCCTGCGGGGCAGGGGCCTGTCCGCCTCGTTGATGTTCTTGTATTTGGGATAACCGGGGGCGTTGGTCTTTTCGCGCCTGTAGGTTTCCACCCTGTCGTCGGTCGTCACCACCTGCAGTTCGTCAAAAGGTGCCGGTCCGGAGTCAAGCGATGCCTGATGAAGCGGACGGGTGTGGCCTGGGTAAGCGAAAGTCAGCGCGATCCACAGGCACCAAAATACGGTCACGGCGCCCACGCTGGCTGGAACACGCCAGACGAGCCCATCCACCGGATGCTCGTACAACCTGACCTGCATCGCATAGGCCACGGCGCCAACCAAAGCCATGGTGACAATCGTCAGCACGAAAAGAAAAACGATCAGCATCAACATGACGACGCTCCCGCGACAACCCGACGACATGGGTCAGCATACGATTTGAAGGGCACCTGCAAAACGAACGAAGGGCAATCCGCCTTGAGGCAGGCGCGCCGACCCGGATATAGGCATCTAGGGTTTCTTGAATCTGCCGGGCTTTCCAGAAAAAAGACGAGGGTCGGCCATGGAATCGTTGGCCTGCTGGTTGACAATGGCGGGACTGGTCTCATGCCAAGGTTCTGCAACGGTTTCCGGTCCGCTTGACCGGATTGTCAGGATTCGCCCCGAACTTCCCGTGGGAATGGAATGGCTCTATCGGGGAACGGTCAGCGAGAATTACCAAAGCGGCCAGGCCGAATACTCGCGCGCCTACCGTCTTGAAACGCGGGCGCTCGCCATTGGCGAGCGCCAGGGGCGTCGCTCCGTCGCGATTCTCACCCAGTTGCGCGAGCGGGAGAATGGCCGCCCCCCCATGGGGCAGGTCCCCGGCACGACGGTTTCCCTGCAGGTCTGCGGCATCGACGACTTGGGGCGGTTACAGGATTCCTCCACCGAGGCCGGCCATTCGGTGATGGCCAACGCCATGAGTGAAAGGGGAATGTTCCTCGAAGTCCCACCCGGCGGTATTTCCATGGGTGATATCTGGGAAACCCCTGAGAAAGGGCTGCCCGTGGTCCGTTGGCGCGCGACCGCCAGGGAAACGGTTCAGGCGATTCCCTGCCTGAAGATCGAGGGCGAGCAGGTTACAGCCGAATGGCACCTTCCCAGGGCCGACAGGCCATCCTGGCGGCGTTCCGAAACCGTATGGCTGGGGCTTCGCAACGGTGTGGCCGTGAAGGTGGAACGCCGGATGGAGCGTCGGGAGCCTGCCAGGGACACGACAACCGAGACCCGGTTGGTCCGATATGAACTCGACAGCAGCATCCAATATCCGTCCTCGCTTCTGGGAGACCGCATGCGGGATATTGATCTGGCCTGGAACCTTTCCCGCGCCGCCGAACCCTTGCTCAAGGGTCGGGCGGCCCCTGAAGCCTTGGCTGTCTTGTTGAAAAAGGCCGACTCGGTTTCGGAATCCCCTTCAACCAGTCCATATCGCGCCGCGATGTCACAGGTGCGCCGATCGATCGATTCCGCCCGCAAGGGTGAACTGCCCCCACCAGACATCAAGCCCGTGGCCTGGAACCAGCCCGCCGTTTCACAGCAAGCCGCCGGCGCCCTTGCGGCGGGTAGGCCCGCCCCCGATTTTCTGGCGCCGTTTCTCAGGGGTGGAACAGGCAGCGCCAACCTTAGCGTCTGGAAAGACCAGCCCTTGCTAATGGTTTTTGTGCAGCCCGGCACACCTGTCGCTGAACAGGTTCTTCTCGCATGCAAGGAATGGAAGGCATCCTCCGGTGGCGCGCTCTCGGTGGTGGTCTTGGCCATCAAGCCTGAAGCCAGGAACATCGATCGCCTGACTCGCGACACCTCGTTCATCGTTCCGATCCTGGATGGATCGGGATTACGCATCAGTTACGCCGTTGAATCGACCCCTCGCCTCGTTTTGCTCGATTCGCGGCACCAATGCGTGGGCATTTTCGATGGATGGGGCGTTGAAAGCCGGATCGATTGCTCCAGCCACATCAATCGGTTGCTCAAGTCCAAGCCAACCCAGTGACGACCGTCAAAGGCCTCCCATCCGGAATATTGGTCGAGATGGACCAATCCGCCGTCTCCCCGTTATCGCACTTGGGCAGTCTTTCAAGCGTAAGTTAGACGGTAGCGGTCAGGAGGCCCAATGGTTCCCGGAACCCTGACAAACCATATTCCCCCTTGCACGGGAACATGTGCTGTCACTGGAAAAAGCCTCGAACCAGGCGACTCGATCGTCGTGGCCTTGTACCGAAAGGACGGGTTGATCGAACGCCTCGACGCCTTGCAAGCCCATCGCAAGGGCTTGCCGGAGAACGCTTGGGCGATCTGGCACGCGTCGGTTCCGGCGGAAATCAAGGGAAACAAGCCGACGGCTGAGTTGGCCTTGACCGAGGTGGTTTTTTCGGAGGATACGGCGGATGACATCCGCTGGGATGCGTGCCAAAGGTTGGCTCGAAAGCGTAAGATACAGTTGAGCCGTGTTCCCAATCAGGAAGGTCTTTTTCTGGCACGATGTCCGGATTCTGGAAGGGAAGCCATCCTTCGGTGCGCCAACATCAACCGCTGACAATATCCAAGGGAATGTCGACATGACGCCAAGATCCATTCCCACATTCGCCATTGTCGCCGTAATCCTTTTCTTGATTTCGGGTTGCAACACACTCGGGCCCATGTTCAAGAACAAGGACTCCCCCGCTCCGGCCGCCACTGGCAACCCAACCGCCGAGCAAATGGTTGCCTACCTGAACGACAATGCCCGAAGGCTTCAAGCGATCCAGTGCAATCAGGTTGCCATCGATAGCAAGCAGGCCAACCAGAACATTCCCGGACTGGACGGCCTTCTGGTGGTGCAAAAGCCCCGGCAATTCCGACTGAAAGGCAAGGTTTTGGGGCAACCCGCCGTGGATTTGGGATCCAACCAACAGGAATTCTGGTACTGGATCAGCAAGGCCGAGCCTGTCCCGTATGTCTTTCATTGCGACTACAAGGCCATGGACAGCGGCCAGGTTCGGATGCCCATTCCCATCCAACCCGAGATGATTCTCGCGGCAATGGGTATTTCCGAATACGACCCAACCAAGCCTTATGAAGTCAAGCAAATCGGCAACCAGACGGAACTTGTGGAGAAAATGACCTCACCGCAAGGCCGGCCGGTCACCCGGGCCACGGTGTTCCTGAGAACTCCTGCCGCTCCCGGCAAGCCGCAGGTTTTGGGTCATGTGCTCCGCGATGAATTCGGCAAAGACATCTGCTCGGTTTCCATCCAGGAAGTGCAGATCCATCGCCAGACAGGCGCCATTCTTCCCCAGAAAATCAGGTTTATCTGGCCTTCCGAACAACTGGAAATGACGATGCGGTTCGGTGAGTTCACCACACCTGAAATCACCCCTGACAGGGCACAAAGACTCTTTACCCGTCAAGATCTCAACAACTTGCCCGGGTTTGATCTCGCAACATGGACTCCAGACGAAGATTTCAAAAAAATACGCGGCATGACCCCGTGAATATTTTCCTTGTAGGAATTGATGTCAGCTTTATTGAGGTAACAGCAAGAAAAGCTAACTATCGGATCTTGCTATAAAAAATCTGTTGCGTTTTTTTTATCTATCTATTAAATTTTTGTTGTTCAGATATTTCCATTTGCATAAGGAATCTATCGATGCCTGCTGACGAAAAAACTTCCAGCCGTGGAGAAACAACCAAAGGCACCAGCATTCTCTTGCGCCTTCCCCCTGCCGTTGCCGCCGAGCTGCGTCGCATCGCCAAGAAGGAAGAAAGAACCATCACGACCATTGCGCTGCGTGCTCTTCGACTTTATTTCAAGACCGAGCACAACATTGATGTGACTGCCGAAGAGTAATATTTTCATCCGAACGGCATTAAAAAATAGGCCGCATCCATCGGATGCGGCCTATTTGGTTTACAAGGCTATTTTCAGTTAGCTTATTCAGCCTTTTTCTGGGCGGCCTTGGCTTCCTTGGCCTTCTTCTTAGCAGCCTTCTCCTCCAGCACCGCCTGAGCCGCCGCCAATCGGGCCACGGGTACTCGGAATGGACTGCAACTCACATAATTCAATCCGATCTTGTGGCAGAACTTTACGGAATCAGGCTCGCCACCGTGCTCGCCACAGATGCCGATCTTGAGATCCTTGCGAGTGCCCCTTCCCCCTTGCACGCCGATCTCCATTAGCCGGCCAATGCCGGGGAAGTCGATCACCTGGAATGGATCTTTCTTGACCACTTCATGTTCCAGATAGGTGGGGATGAAACTGCCATAGTCATCGCGACTCATGCCCAACCCGGTCTGGGTCAGGTCGTTGGTGCCGAAGGAGAAGAACTGGGCGGTTTCGGCAATTTCACCTGCTGCCATGGCGGCCCGTGGCAACTCAATCATGGTTCCCACCAGATATTCCACCGAGGCCCCCTGCTCCTTGAACACCTTCTTTGCCGCGGCATGCACCACGCCCGCCTGAAGGTCGAGTTCCCGCTTGAACCCGACCAGCGGGATCATGATCTCGGGCTTCACCTCGATGCCTTCCTTCTTGACGATGCATGCGGCCTCAAAGATCGCCTGCGCCTGCATTTCAGTGATCTCGGGAAACACGATACCCAACCGGCAACCACGGAAGCCGAGCATCGGGTTGAACTCATGCAGGGCCTTGACTCGGTGCTCGATTTCGGCAACCGAGACGCCCATTTCGCGGGCCATCTCTTCCTGCCCCTTCAGGTCGTGGGGGAGGAACTCGTGGAGGGGGGGATCAAGGGTGCGGATGGTCACCGGCATCCCCTTCATCGCCCGGAACAAACCGGCGAAGTCTTCGCGCTGGAATGGCAGCAGCTTTTCGAGCGCCGCCTTGCGGGCGGTCGCACTGGCCGCAAGGATCATTTCCCGCATCTCGCGGATATGGTTGAAGAACATGTGCTCGGTGCGGCAAAGCCCGATCCCCTCGGCGCCGAATGCCACGGCCTGCTCGGCCTGGTCGGGTTGGTCGGCGTTGGTGCGGATGTCGAGCTTGCGGACCTTGTCAGCCCACTTCATGACTTTCTCAAAGAGCTTGTAAACAGGCGCCTTGCCCGGCTTCAGGCTCTTCTCGATCAAGACCTGAACCACCTCGCTGGGCTTGGTGGCAACCTTGCCGGCCACGACCTCACCCGTGAAGCCATCAATGGAGATCCAATCGCCATCGTGGAGAACATGCTCGCCAACCTTGAGCGTCATTTTCTCGTAGTCAATCTGAAGGGCCGAACATCCCACGATGCAAACCTTGCCCATTTGACGACTTACAAGAGCCGCGTGGCTCGAGGCTCCGCCAAATGCCGTGAGAATGCCGTCGGCGGCTTGCATGCCCCGGATGTCCTCGGGGCTGGTTTCCCGGCGCACGAGGATTACCCTGTGGTCGTCCTTGCGACCGTGAGTCTGCACATATTTCTCCGCGTCCTCGGCGAAGAACTTGATCCGTCCCGTGGCGGCGCCCGGGCCGGCATTGATACCCTTGGCCAAAAGCCTTCCCTCGTTCACCGCCACCTTCTTGGCGCTGATGTCGAAGATCGGTTGGAGCAACTGGTTGAGGTCATCAGGAGGAATCCTGTTCTTGCCGATGGCCTCCTTCCACTCGATGAGGCCTTCGTCAACCATGTCGACGGCGAATTTCACCGCGGCAAAGCCCGTACGCTTGCCGTTTCGGGTCTGGAGCATCCAGAGCTTGCCCTTTTGCACGGTGAACTCGATGTCCTGCACATCGCGGTAATGCTTTTCGAGGATGTTCCTGACTTCCTCCAACTGGCCATAGACCGCAGGCATCTCATCCTTGAGTTCCGCGATTTTCTTGGGCGTCCGGATGCCGGCGACCACATCCTCACCCTGCGCGTTCGTCAGGTATTCCCCGTAAAACACATTGTCGCCGCTGGCCGGGTCACGCGTGAACGCCACGCCCGTGCAGCAGTCATCACCCATGTTGCCGAAGACCATGGCGCAAATGTTCGCGGCGGTACCCCATTCGTGGGGAATGTTGTACTGCCGGCGGTATACGATCGCGCGGTCGTTCATCCATGAGCCGAACACGGCGCCGATGGCGCCCCACATCTGCTCGTGGGCATCGTCGGGAAAATCGAGGCCGGTGCGATCCTTGACGGCCTTCTTGAATCGCTTGACCAGTTCCTTCAAATCGTCCACGGTCAGGTCGTTGTCAAGGTGCACGCCCTTCTCGTGCTTGAGTTCCTCCATGATCTTCTCGAAGGGATCGATCTCCTTCTTGTCGGTCGGCTTGAGGCCCAGCACGACATCGCCATACATCTGGACGAAACGGCGATAGGTGTCCCAGCCGAACCGCTCATTTCCCGTCTTGGCGATCAGGCCGGCCAAGGTCTTCTCGTTGAGGCCGATGTTCAAGACGGTGTCCATCATGCCGGGCATCGAATCCCGGGCTCCAGAACGGCAGGAAACCAGAAGCGGATTGGCGGGGTCACCAAGCTTGGCGCCCATTTCATCTTCCGTTTTCTTGAGCGCCTCAAGAACCTGGGCCTTGAGTTCGGGGGGATATTGCTTGTTGTGACCGTAAAAGTAGGTGCAGATATCGGTGGTGAGAGTGAAACCGGCTGGCACGGGAAGCCCGATTCGGGCCATTTCACACAAGTTCGCTCCCTTGCCACCCAGCGTGTTCCGCATGCTGGCATCGCCCTCGGCGGACTTTCCACCGAAAAAATACACATACTTGAAACTCATACGCCCTGCCCCCTTCAAAGAACCACTCCCGGGGGTTTCCCCGGGAGTTGCCTATTCATCACATCAATATTTTAGCGAAACTGGGTGGGTTCGACCACCCGAGCGGCATCGGCTCAGGGCGCCGGGTTGATCGTCACACGGACGGGCTCAATCCAGGTCCGGTGCTCGGGAGTGTAGTACAGGTAGGCGCGGCTGGCCGGACCGCGGTAAACCCCGGGAACCCTCGCCTCAAGGTCAAGCGACAGGTTGAAGGTTTCCTTGGGAGCCATGTCACGCCAATAAAGAACGAGGTCGCGCCCACGGACTTCCCATTGCGACAACCTGGCCCGAGTTCCATCGACGGGTACGCGGCAGAGGTCGGTCATTTGCTTGGCGTCCGCGGGCACGGACAAGCCCGCCGGCAAGCCGACGACAGCGATCGCCATTCCCTGACCGGCATCCGACTTGTTCGCAACCGCCACCTCCAGGCGAACCGACTCTCCCTCGTTCACCACTTCACGGTCGAGCTTGGCCTGAATGTCCACGAGAGACTTGGGGGACGAGGGTGGCACAAGGGTGTGGTAGCGCCAAGTCAGGCTGGCTGGCATCTCGCTGCCTCCCGTGATCTCGAATCGCACCCTGTTGTCACCGGGCTTGAACACGCGCTCGGCATCGGGGATCACGAGGCTGACCGTGTCAACGGCCCCGGCCGGGAAAGCCTTGGCAAAGGTCTTGTCGCCGACAACTAGCTTGACTTCCCCCGCCTTGACATCACCCTTCGACAGGTTGGCCTGCTGCGCCAAGGCCTTGAGCGCCAGGACGGTCGATTGGGTGGCTCCATAGGAACCAAGCCCGTCCCTTTGGCGGCCAATCCAATCAGTGGCCTTTCGGGCCGCCACGGCCAACGGGCCCCGGTTGGGCAACTTCATCAGCGCGATTGCCGAAAGCGCCGTCGTTTCGATGTCGAGCGATTGGCCCATGGAGCGGGTCACCGAGGCCTTGCCGCCGGCAACCATTCCCTCGGCGTTTTGGGCCTCGGCAAGCGACTTCGCCATCGCCTCGGCCTCTTCCTGGCGTCCGGCATTGGCCAGGCAACAGGCGGCCAATGCCTTTAGATAAAGGTCGGGGGAACCGGAAGCCGAGTCCTTCACCGCGTTGATTTCCGCGCTGATTTCCGCGCATGGACCCGTTTCCGAAAGCGCCCAGGTGATATAGGCGTTGGTCGTCGCCTGGGGCGCGCCGCCAAACTGGTCGAGGCTCCGGGCATTCCGGAGGTATCCGCCCTGCCCGTCCCTCCGCGACATCAGGAACTCCCTTGTTCGCGTGATCAACTCGCCATCGACGGCCTCCAGCCCGACGGCTTTCATGTCGGAGAACTGCATGAGTCCGTAAGCCGTGAGCGCCTCATGCTGCTGGTCGGCGGCGCCAAACCATTCAAAGCCCCGCTTGCGACCCGCCTTGGTATCCATGCACTCGAAGCCAACAAGGCGGGAGTAACCGCGTGACAGGAGTTCCCGTGTCTTGGCCTCCAGTTCGGGGTTGGATCTTCCGCTGGCCTTGAGGAACCCGAGGATCATCGTGTTGGGATAGTTCGACGAGGAAGTCTGCTCGAAGCATCCATGTGGTTCGCGAAGCATGCCGTCGAGTCCCTTGGCAAGTTCCCCGAGGGTGGAGGGATAGGCATCCACCTCCAGTCGCAACGATCCGGGAACCCATTCCTTGGGCAGGCGGAGGGTTCGCTCAAGCGCGCCGGCCACGCGGTCGCTCAAGGCTCCCTCCACGGGGAATCCCTCGGGGACAATCCTGATTTTGCCACGAACGGAATCGGTGAATCCGCCTCCCGTGGCGCCGATCGCGAAACCAATCTCCTGATCGAGCATGCCGGGCCGCAACGACAGGACCCGGCGTCCCCTGCCGGCCTGCGAGAGGGCGAGGTCGGCGGAAGGGGAGCCATCGCCCACGGCGCCCGTGATCGCCGAAGTATCGAGCGCCACCGAGGCTGTTCCCGGCCGGCCCTCGACGGAAACAACACCCTTGACGATATCCGAGGCGGTCACCTCGAACGGAACCTTGACGGAAACACTCAAGGGTAGCCTCGACTCGAATGTCGTGACCGCCTGGGCCAGTTCACCGTCCGCCGTGTGGACCATGGCGACGGCCTGGAAGCGCGTCACGGAATCGCACAGGTCGAATTCAGCGGTGGCGCCACCCTCATTGAGAACCGCCGCCGGTTGCCACAGCAGCGTCTCGCTGAAGTCGGACCTCGCCCCGTCACTGCCCCTGATGCGGGCATGGGAATACTCCCTGACAAGCATCGGGCGGTCGGGCACACGCACCGGATCGAACAGCTCTCGCGCATCTCTTTCCATGGCGAATCCATTCATGGCGGGCATGCCCGCCATGGCCGCGCGGTCAGCCATACCGGGGCGCCGTTCGCCTTTGATGTTTTTGCGGATCGCCGCGCGCCGTTCGGGAGCCTGGTTGTCGGCCCGGTCGGCATCGGCTTGCTTGGCGCGCTTGGCGTTGGGCTGCGCCATTCCAAGGCGCCGCTGCGCCATTTCCGGCATGGCGTTCATGGGCATCGCCATGGGCCGCCCCCGGCCACCCCCCGGCCCACCATCCATCACGGCCCCCATCATGACGGGAGGTTCAGCCACGCCAGCGGCGGGAGCCATAGCCATTGGCAAGGCCTTGGCCAATTCGTTGTCCATCGCCGCGAGTGCCCCATTCGGAGCCATGGCCGACTTGGTCACAAACCGCGGGTCGGCCCCGCCATTTCGAACAAATTGGGAGACAGGATCGGCAAGGGAAGCGGGGTTGTCGGCATGACTGGCCATCCAAGCCACTATCCCGACGACGGAAAGGCCGCCGATCGCGATGCGTCCCATGACACTGGGAACCAGGGAAAGCCCGAGAACCAACCCGTACAGGATGCCGCCGAAAACTCCGCCAACCACAGACAAGCGCGTCCAGAACCCGACAAGCGAACCGAACCTTCGGGCGGCATCGGCGGTTTGGAAGGCCGAGTGGGCGGCGTCAGCGGCTTTCTCCGTCTCGGCCCGGGCCGACTCGACCGCCACGGTGGCGGGCTTAAGCACCTCGCGCTGGCCGTCATCGTGCCGCCTCAATTCGCGCTCGAGGGCGATCTTGACGGTGCTCACCGCCCTGTGGTCCCTCTGGCCTGCCGACATCAGGTAATTGGCGGATTCCACGGGAAACTGCCTTTGGAACTTCGCGGGGTCCTGTTCGGCGAAACGGCGCCAGCCTTGCACGCCCAGAAGCAGGTCGATACCCTTGCGGGCCTGGGGATGGGACTTGGCGAGAAAATCGGCATACTCCAGGTCGGCGGCATGGCGCACTTCCTCTCCAATGAGGAAATGGGTCGGCATCGAACGGGCGCTTTTCTCATCGGCCAGCACGATGTTGGAAAGGTCGACAACCGACAACAGGGCGATGGCGTTCCTGGCCTTGCCGGAGGAATCCTTGGCCGAAACCGAAAGTCGCGCCCGATCTCCCGGCGACAGCGATCCTGCCCCGGAACCGACCCTGGCCACATCGAGGCCGACGGAAAGGGCGCCGCGGGTGGGCAGCCAAACAAGCCGTTCGGCGACAGGAACCAATTGCGGCAGTTCCGCCCCCGACTCCATGCGGAAGACGGTGACCCGTCCCACGCCGCCCGCGTCGTCGGCCGGTTTCAGGTCGGCGCGGTGCTTGCCGGGTTCGAGAACCTTGGAGTCAAGCAACCTGCCCCGGCAGTAAAGGCCGACGAGGTGACGCGCCGCACGGGCTGGCGAAATCAATGCCGCGACGGCATCTCCATGGTTGGCTCCGCCCTCGGCGCGCAATCCTGTCCCGGCGTCGGCGGCCTTGGGAAGCGGGTGTGAACGGCCGGCCTCGGGCGACAGGATTTCCAGCGAATACGACTTGCCTTGCGCGGGGGTGAATTCAATCACGCCCAAGCCCTGCGCTGTTCCGGGATTTTCCAGGTCAGTGAAGGTCGTGAACTCGCCGGGCAGCGGCTTGCCATCCTCCAGCAGGCGCCCGCGGATGTCGGCGGGCTTGCCCAGCGGCGTGCGGGCCGAGAAATAAACCCGGTTCGCCGATCCATGAACCAATTCACCACCCTCGGGAAAGAACTCGACGGTGACATTCCTCAGCGCCAGGGGCACGGGCTTGACGAGCGTCTCGCGGTTGGCCCCGTCGGTGAAGATCGCTGTCAGGGTCGCATCGCCCCGGCGAATCTCGGCGGGAAGCTTGGCCCGAATCACACCCTTGCCCGACGCGTCAAGCACCACGGGAATCGACGCTCCGGAATCGTTGCCCGTGGCGTCAACCTGCCTGTCATCGACACGGATGCTGACTTCCACCGTGGAGCGGGCAAGCGGTTCGCCCGTGGCCGAAGTCCCCTTCAACATCGCCTCGACCGTGTCTCCCGGGCCGTAGCTGCGCCGGCCGAACACCAATTCCTTGGCCAGCCTTTGGGGCTGGTATTCCTGCACGAGGAACTTCCTTTCCCGGGGAGCGAATCGCCTCTGGGAATCTTCCACCCGCAGGGTATATTCGCCACCCGGCGCGTCGGCCTCCAGGCCCACTTCACCGGTTCCGATACCGGTCAGGGAAACCCCTTCCGGGCCATTGGACGGGGGGCCGTTCTCGGCGCGGACAAGTCGACCATCGCCATGGCCAAGATCCGTCACGGCGCCGTCAGGGCGAACAAGAATGAATGAAAGCCCGAGGCGCTCGCCGGCCGGCTTGAGGGTTGCGCGCTCGAGCGTCAGCGAACGGAATCGAACGGTTTCACCGGGAAGATACAGCCGGCGGTCCGTCGCCAGATGCGTCACAAGCGGCGGCAGGCCCACGGGCACCGTCTCGTCGACGGTGATCACCTTGCGGGTTTGCCGATCTTCCACATCCGCGGTGATCCGGAGCATCGCCTGGCCTGGGCCGTCGAGCACGGCATCAGCGGGCACGACAAGCTCGTGGGCTCCGTCCGGGGTTTTCCTCGGAGTCAGCGCCACGAATGACTCGGCGGCCCCGGCCTGCCTCAGGCGGGTCGACAACTTCGCCTGGCGGGGAAGCCCGTCGGGACCAAGTGTTTCGATCCGATAGACCGAGGGAGCGCCCGCGACGATCGACGCGGGGCCGTTGACGACAATGTTGACAGGGGCGGCTAAAGCCTTGGCGAACAGTCCCCGGCGGACCTCCTCTCCCTTAGCCCGCATGGTTTGCAAGGCGGAATGAGCTTGCGATTCCTTGGCCCGGGCGGCCTCCAGCGAGGCGCGCTGGCTTGAGGCGTAGGAATCGGCGGCGCCCATCCTCAGGCCCGAGAACAGGTTGGCCCCGCCCAGGCCGACGGCGACCATCGCGGAAGCGGCCAAGGCGTAAACGAGCGACCTCGGCAGCCTGCGGGTGCCGGCGCCTGTTGATATCGCCTTGGCGGGCGGTGGCACGAACGACAGGTCGGGAAACGGCTGCCTGACCGCCGATTTCCACGAGGCCTGCCGGCTTCGTTCGGTTTCGAGCGCCTTGGCGCAAGCCTGACATCCGGCAAGGTGGCCTCCGAACGCATCGGCCTCGGCGCCTTCCAGAAGATCGTGAATCCACTCGGCCAACCGGCCGCGAACATCTTCACAGTTCATGACTCTTCCTCTGTCGTCCGACCGGCTTCACCGGGTTCCCCGAGCCAGTCCTTGAGCTTTTGAAGCGCCGAGCGCATCTGGGTCTTTACCGTGCCAACGGGACGGCCAGTCGCATCGGCGATTTCCTCGTAGGTGAGTTCTCCGTTCTGCCGCAGAAGAAACACCTCGCGTTCCTCCGTCCTCAGGAGCGTGACAGCGTCCCGCACCCTGCGCCTTTCCTCTTCCTGCTGGGCGAGGTCGGCACCTCCAGCGCCGGACATGGGTGGTTCCTGCTCGGGCATCGCCCGCGACTTGCGCCGCCACGCGCTCCGCTTGAGGTCGCGAGCCGCGTTGAGCGAGACCCGGTAAATCCATGCCTTGAGGTTGCTGACCCGACCACATTCCTCCCGATTCCTCCAACATTTGAGGAAAGCCTCCTGCGCGATATCCATGGCGTCCTCCCTGTTCCGCAGGAAAAATGCCAAGGTGCTTGTCAATTCATCGCGCATGCCCTCAAACGCCGCGACCAATAAATCGTCGGCAATGGGTGCTGAAGCCTGCTCATGGAGCGGGCCGCTCAACCGACCTTGGGCACCACCGACGCTCATGGTCTCTCCCGGATAAGACGGGGACGGGGGCGAAATCGTTTGGAAGGGTGCTTGGCCAACCTCATCCACAGCCTATACAGTATTAAATGTGTTTAATCGACTCCCCCGGTCGCTCTAGGCACAGGAGGCCGCCATGCGCCTGGTAGATGCAGCCCTGAAAAGTCTTCTTGAAAAAGGCAAGTCAACCGGATCAGTGACATTCGGCGATGTCCATGGGGCGCTTGTGGAAAACGAGGCTGACCCGACTCAACTTGACACTCTCATCTCGGCTCTGGAAGACGCGGGCATCGCTGTTATAGACGAGAATGACGAGTGAATCTTTCCGCTCTGTCCGTACCATAAATCAGGGTGCCAAAAACTTCAACCAGCCTTCAAACCCTTCCTGCCAATCTGACAGCCCCCGCCAGCTTCAATCACGCCTCCAACTTCGCAAACCTAGGCTCTGATTGACTTTCCTCCTACAGCCCTCTCTCTGGCACGATCATTGCATTGAATGGGTCACCAATTGGTTTGGCAAGTTCGCGCCATCATCGGCTCGGAATAGATCTGAAGGAGTTAGGAATGGGTGCAAAGCAACTGGTTTACAGCGAAGACGCCAGGCAGAAGCTGCTGAGCGGCGCCAGCAAGCTGGCACGGGCCGTTCGCGCGACGCTCGGCCCCCGCGGCCGCAACGCGATTCTCGACAAGGGCTGGGGCAGCCCCAATGTCACCAAGGACGGTGTCTCCGTCGCCGAGGATATCGAACTGCAGGATCCGTATGAGAACATGGGCGCCCAGCTCATCAAGGAGGCCGCCAGCAAGACCAGCGATGTGGCGGGCGACGGAACAACGACAGCCACGGTTCTGGCCGAGGCAATTTTCCGCGAGGGGCTCAAGCTGATCGCCGCCGGCCACGATCCAATGGCCCTGTCCAAGGGCATTCACAAGGGCGTGGCCAAGGTTGTCGAGTCGCTTCACAAGCTCGCCGAGAAAATCGACTCCAAGGACAAGTCCGTCATCGCCGAGGTCGCGACCATCGCCTCCAACAACAACCGCGAAATCGGCAAGAAACTGGCCGAAGCCATGGATCGCGTCGGTGCGAGCAATGGTGTGATCACGATCGAGGAAGGCAAGACGGCCGACACTGAGGTCGTGGTTGTCCAGGGCATGCAGTTCGACCGGGGCTACATTTCCCCGAATTTCGTGACGAACGAAAAGGAAGTCATCTGCGAGCTTGAGAACCCGTACATCCTCATCCACGAGGAAAAGATTTCCAACGCCAAGGATCTTGTGCCGCTGCTCGAACAGATCAGCAAGGCCAAGGCGCCCCTCCTGATCATCGCCGAGGACATCGAAGGCGAGGCGCTGGCCACGCTGGTCCTCAACAAGCTCAAGGGAGTGGTGTCGGTTTGCGCCGTCAAGGCTCCCGGTTACGGCGACCGCCGCAAGGCCATGCTCGAGGACCTGGCCGTCCTCACGAAAGGCCAGGCGATCTTCAAGGATCTCGGCATCAACCTGTCCAACATCAAGTTGGCTCAGTTGGGTCGCGCCAAGAAGGTGAAGATCGACTCGGAAAACACCACGGTGACCGAAGGCGCCGGCGACAAGAAAGCCATCGAAGGCCGCTGCGAACTGATCCGCAAGGAGATCAGCAAGACTGACAGCGACTACGACCGCGAAAAGCTTCAGGAGAGGTTGGCCAAGTTGGCTGGTGGCGTGGCCCAAGTGAAGGTCGGCGCCGCAACGGAAACCGAAATGAAGGAGCGCAAGGCGCTCTACGAGGACGCCCTGCACGCGACACGCGCGGCAATCGCCGAGGGCATTGTTCCCGGCGGTGGCGTAGCCCTGCTGCACGCCCGCAAGGTTCTCGACAAGACCGAGTTCCTTGAAGCCGAGGCCCCCGCGGCGCGCCTGCTTCACAAGGTGCTTGAGATGCCCTGCCGGATGATCGCCGAAAATGCCGGGCTCGATGGCTCGGTTGTCGTCAACAACATCCTCAGGCACAAGGAAAAGACCATCGGTTTCGACGCCGACACGGGCAAGTACCTCGACCTCCGCGCCGCCGGCGTGATCGACCCTGTCAAGGTAACGCGAAGCGCCCTTGAAAACGCCTCTTCGGTGGCATCGCTACTGCTCACCACCGAATCGATCATCGCCGACATCCCGGAGAAGAAGAAGCCGGGTGGCGACCTTCACCACGACCACGGTCATGGTGGCGGCGGCATGGGTGAAATGGGAGGCATGGGTGGGATGGGAGGCATGGGCGGGATGATGTAAGTTATCCAACGACCTACCGCTACCATTCATTCATCAGGACATTCAAGGATTTCATTGAGGAGACTGGACCATGGCTAAGGACAAGGACAGCGTTTCGATCCGCCCCCTCGAGGACCGTGTGGTGGTTTCACCACTCGAAGCCGAGGAAAAGACCTCGGGCGGTATTTTCATTCCCGAGGCGGCCAAGGAAAAGCCCCAGCGCGGCAAGGTTCTCGCCGTCGGCCCGGGCAAGCGGACCGACTCCGGCGAGTTGATTCCCCTGACTGTCGCCGTCGGCGATGTCGTGGTTTACGGCCGTTACAGCGGCAACGATGTGAAAGTCGGTGACAGCGAGGTCAAGATTCTCCGCGAAGGGGATATCCTCGCCCGCCTGACCAAGTGAATTTTCCGGATCACCAACAGCGCACACAGGAGTTAATTCCATGGCCAAGCAACTGATGTATGACGAGGACGCACGGAAGAAACTGCTCGCCGGAGCCGAAAAACTGGCCCGCGCCGTCGGGGTGACCCTGGGGCCCACCGGCCGCAATGTCATCCTTGACAAGAGCTTTGGCGGCCCCACGGTCACCAAGGACGGCGTGACGGTGTCCAAGGAAATCGACCTCCCCGACCCGTTCGAGAACATGGGCGCCAAGCTGGTCAACGCCGTTGCCCAAAAAACGAGTGATGTGGCCGGCGACGGAACCACCACGGCCACCATTCTCGCCCTGGCCATTTACCAGGAAGGACTCCGCAACATCGCCGCTGGCGCCAATCCGATGGCGGTCAAGCGGGGAATCGACAAGGCCGTTGATTCCGTGCTGGCCCATGTCGAGAAGATCTCGGTCAAGCTGTCTTCCAAAAAGGAGATTGCCCAAGTCGCAGCGATCAGCGCGAACAATGACAAGTTCATCGGTGACAAGATGGCCAACGCCTTTGAGCGCGTGGGCAAGGACGGCGTGATCACCGTCGAGGAAGGCAAGACCTCTGAAACCACCCTGGATTTCGTCGAGGGGATGCAGTTCGACAAGGGCTACATCAGCCCCTACTTCATCACCTCGCCGGAAATGACCGCCGAGCTTGAGAATCCCCTCATCCTGATCCATGAGAAGAAGCTGTCGAATGTGCGTGAGCTTCTTCCCCTGCTTGAGCAGATCGCCGGCACTCGGCGCCCCCTGCTGATCATTGCCGAGGATGTCGAGGGTGACTGCCTCGCCGCCCTGGTGATCAACAAGCTCAAGGGAGTGCTCAAGGTCTGCGCGGTGAAGGCCCCCGGCTTCGGCGACCGCCGCAAGGCCATCCTCGGCGACATCGCCGTGCTGACGGGCGGTACCTTCATCAGCGAAGACCTCGGGATGAAGCTCGAGAATGTGAAAATCGAACACCTCGGTTCCGCCGAGAAGGTCACCGTCGAAAAGGAGAACACGACGATCGTGAACTCCAAGCTCGAGGGACCGCACAAGGCCCGCATCGAAAAGCGGATTGACCAGATCCGCAAGCAAATGGAGCAAACCGAAAGCGAATACGACAAGGAAAAATTCTCCGAGCGGCTCGCCAAGCTCACCGGCGGCGTGGCCATCATCCGGGTCGGCGGCACGACGGAAGCCGAGATGAAGCAAACCAAGGGTCGCGTCGAGGACGCCCTTCATGCGACCCGGGCCGCCGTTGCCGACGGCGTGGTTCCCGGTGGCGGCGTGGCCCTGCTCCGCTCGGTCGACGCCGCCGAGGCCGTCGCCGAAAAACTAAGGGGTGATGAGCGCATCGGTGCCGAGATCGTGGCCCGGGCCCTCACCAAGCCGATCCTGACCCTTGCCGAGAACTCGGGCCTTGACGGCCCCGTGGTGGTCGACGAAGTCAGGCTGCGCGGGGAGAAGAATCCGAACATCGGCTACAACGCGGCCGCCAAGGAATATGAGGATCTCATCGACGCCGGCGTGCTCGATCCCGCCCGCGTGACGCGATCGGCGCTAACCAACGCGGCCAGCATCGCGGGCCTCATGCTCACCACTGAGGTGATGGTGACCAAGATCGACGACGAGGAACCGGCGAGCAAGGTCGTCGGCGCCGTCCGCTGATTCGGGTTTCCGACCCCGTAACCCCGCCCGGTTCCGGGGTCTTTCCATGTCCGGGCGCGCCCAAGCAAGGAGCAGGGTGCCGTTCATGCCAGTCAAACGGTGCTTTTACGAAGTCCTGAATGTCACCAAGAACGCGGATGACACCGCGATCAAGGCCTCCTACCGCAAGCTGGCCCTCGAATATCATCCAGACCGCAACCCGGGCGACGAGGCCGTCGCCGTCAAGTTTCGCGAGGTGCAGGAAGCTTTCGAAATCCTGAGGGATCCCGACAAGCGCCGCAGGTACGACCGCTACGGACACGCCGGCCTCTCCGATGGCATGGGCGGAGGCTCGGCCTCCGCCGGCGCCGAGGACATGATGAACGCCTTCGGCGACCTTTTCGGGTCGTTTTTCGGGGGCGGCGGCAACCGCAAGCAGGGTGGACGCGACCTCCGGCTCGACATGGCCCTCGACTTGGCCGAAGCCGCCCGTGGTGGCAGCAAAACCATCTCGGTCAACCGCAAGGAAGCCTGCGGAACATGCTCAGGATCAGGCGCCGCCCCCGGCACCCGTGTCGCCAAGTGCCGCACCTGCAATGGACAAGGAGTCATCCTGCAAGGCCAAGGATTCTTCCGTATCCAGAGGCCGTGCCATGCCTGTGGCGGACGCGGTGAAACCATTCCCGACCCTTGCCGCAACTGCCGGGGATCCGGTCGCGTGGATGTGAAGCAGGACATCGAGGTGCGTTTCCCCGCGGGAATCGAGGATGGCATGCGCGGGCGGATCGCCGGTTACGGCGAGGCGGGGCCCGGCGGTGAAACCGGCGACCTTTATGTGTTTTACCAGGTCCTCCCCCATCCGTTTTTCCAGCGGGACGGTTCCGACCTGCACTGCGAGGTGCCCGTCACCTTCAGCCAGGCGGCCCTCGGCGGGGAGATCCCGGTTCCCACCCTTCTCAATGGTCCCACCCCCATTCGCCTTGAGCGGGGCCAGCAAACTGGCGAGGAGATCCGCCTTCCCGGGAAGGGGATGCCGAACCTGCAATCCAAGAGGCCGGGCGACCTGGTCGTTCATGTCCGCGTGGAAACACCGCGCAACCTGACGGCCCGGCAAGAGGAACTCTTCCGGGAACTGGCGGCCATCGAGGACAAGGATGTTTCACCCCAGCGAAAATCGTTCCTTGACCGGATCAAGGACTTCTTCACGGGATCGGGCCATGAGGGGGCCCGGCAGACGGAGCAACCGGCTCCGGGAGGCAAGTGATGGAAAACCCTGAGAACCAGCAGGCTCAAGCGGGCGCCGAATCCGCGCCGGACATGGCGGAACTCATCAGGCAACGCGACGAGTTTCGCGACATGGTGAAGGGTGTCAGGGCGGAATTCGAGAATTACCAGAAGCGGCAGCAGCGCGAATTGGCCGCCGAACGCAAGTTCGCGCAGGGCCCCTTGGCCCTCGATCTTCTTCCCGCCATCGACAACCTCGACCGAGCCCTGGAATCCGCGAGAAAATCCGGCGACTCCGGCCCTCTGGCCACCGGAATCCAGATGGTGATCCAGCAAATGCTCGACCAACTCAAGCGCCACGGCATCGTTCGGATGGAGGCGAGGCACCAGCCTTACGACGCCGCGAAGCATGCCGCCGTCACGCAGATTCCGACGACGGAGCACCCTCCCATGACCGTCCTTGAAGTCTTGGAACCGGGATATATGCACCATGACAGGGTGTTGAGGCCGGCGTCGGTCGCCGTGGCCGTCGCGCCGCCTGTCGCCGCGGCCCAGGAGTGAGCCATGCCCACCTACGAGTATGTGTGCGCCGCCTGCGGGCACCAGTTGGAGCAGTTCCAGACTTTCAGTGAGAAGCCGCTTACCATCTGCCCGAAGTGCAAGAAGAAAAAGTTGCAGAGGCAATTCGGAACCGGCGCGGCGATCCTGTTCAAGGGATCCGGGTTTTACGAGACCGACTATCGCAGCGAAGGCTACAAGTCGGCGGCCAAGGCCGACGCGAGTCCGCCCGCCGAATCGAAGCCGGAAACACCCAAGCCGGCCGAGGCAAAACCGGCTTCGCCCAAGAAGGGAAGCAAGGACTGATGCCGGACGCGCCCCGGCCGGGACTCAAATGCCCCGTTTGCCACTCCGACATGCCGGGCCCCGCCGCCGAGTGGCCTTCCCTTCCATTCTGCTCCCCCCGTTGCAAGGTCATCGACCTCGGCAGGTGGCTCGGGGAAAAGTACCGCCTGCCCGGTTCAGGCAAGCCTGAACCGGCTGGACCCGACCATGGCGAGGAGCAAGGCTCCTGACACTACCTTGGGTATCAACTTCCTAGTTTCTCATTCCGCGAAGACCATCAACTCAAGTCCATCAATCCGCCTGGCCAAATTGACCAGGTGCCTGGTACCGTTACTCTCTTTCAAGTCGGCGTGAAACGCCAAAACCATCGACGGCCCGGTGGCGAGCATCCGCTCGTTGAGCCCTTTCCAAGCCACTCGGCCATGCCTGGCCCTGTCAGCGGCATTCTTGGACATCGGTTCCACGACAAGCCCGAGAAGGCGGGCCACCTTGCCAGCCAGCGCATCGGCACCCGGTGAATCGCCGTGAACGACGATCGTCCCGGGAGGAAGTTTCTCCAACTCGCGGCGAATGGCCGTCTCGTCGGTCCATCCGGTGGCTCCGGCTACAATCACGCGCATCCAACGCCCTCCAGTGCCGGGCTATTTCACCTTGAACAAGGACACGCTGGCGGGATCGAACTCCGCCTCGCCCTTCTGGCAGCGGAGTTCCAGCACCAGGGTCACCTGGGAAGGCGCCGCAACGGTGAACTCATGGGCGAGTTTGGTGGGTCCGGCCGTGCCGACGAGGGAGTTGGCGCGGGTTCCGCCCGAAATCCTGACGCCGGCGCCCGTGTAAGGCTCCTGGTTGCCGACCACTCCATTCACCTTGGCATTGGCCTCAAGCCGGTAGGTGCCGGGATCCAACTGGACGGCGCGGCGGAAACTGGCCACGCCGGCACCACCGAAGAACTTGTAGGCGACGGGCTTGCCCGCGGGCGCGGCGTCAACCTTGAGCGCGCCCTGCTCGACCTTCCCCTCGAAGCCCGTCACCTTCCACGGAGTCCCCTGGGCGAACATCGGCGTCTCCGGAATGGCGGCCAGCAACTGTCCCACCCGGTTGGCCCGCTCGGCAAACCGCCTCTTGAGATCCTTGCCCTGGTTGGTCAGGTCGGCGCGGGGCTTCACGGCGGCAACCATGGCATCCACGCGGGCGTCGAACGCGGGAACATCATGCACCTTGGCGTGCAGCCTTCGCAGGATCGCCACATACCGCGCCCTCACCCCGGGGCACTCCAGCAGGCGGTTGAACAGTCCGCCCCGGCCGGGAAACAACAAGAAGTTCGTGTCGCCCCACAACTGGTCCATGCCGGTGGGGAGGAAAATCAGGCGTCCCTGCTTTGCCGGATCAAAATAGAGCCTGTAGTTGTTGACATTGTTCGTGTAGCCGTCCCAATGAACGAGGAAACATTCGATGGCGGCGAACGAAAGGAATTGGTCGACATCAACCAGGGCGGAAAGCCTCTCCAGCCGCTTGGCGGCATCGGGTTCGCCCACCGCCGCCCACACCTTCTTGATGTCGGGCTGGTCGGTTCCCGATCCTTCGAGAAGTTTCTTGCCCCCGTCGAGGTCCTGGCAAAATCCGCCGTCGTAGAGGTTGCCCTTCGAGTCGCCGAATTGGCGCTTGAGCCAGGGCTTGTCGAATCCCTCGACAAGGACATACAGGCCAAGGTCCCTGCCGTTGAGCCTGAGGACAGCGTGCCTGGCCCGGCTGGCGGGAAGGCCGGCCTTGAGGAAAATCCATCGCCCCATGCTCTCGTGCAGGTATCCGCCATCCTGGACGGAGTTGTTGAGGTGGAATTTGTCCATGCCATGGAACGCCTGCTTCTTGATGTACTTGTCCATGTTGATGGTGATGGCGGGCCGGTCGTCGAAGCCGCGGAAACTGCCGGCGGCACCCTTGAGGTGAAAGCCGACCTCAAGCCCCTGGTTGGCGGCGAGCGGTTGGTTGGCCGGCAGCGCGCCCTCATGGATGCGCGCCCTGACATAGTTCCTGGGCTGGGCGTTGATCTGGTTGCGTTCATTCGGCCCGACCAGGATGTGGAGTTCGACCAGGCCGGGCGCGTTCATGAAGGTGTCGGTGTCGGCGCCCATGGCAGAGCAGGTCGTCAGGAGAATGATCTGGCTGATGGTCATGGCGGGTCCCTCGGGTTTTTTCCTAGCGCTTGCGCAGGAACGCGTTCATGGCATCGGGAGGGGCGTTCTTCAATTCGGGTGATTGCGGCGCCAGCCTGGCCGATGTCAAAACGAGTTTCTCGACAAGCCAGGCCTCCTTCCGATCGGCGCGGTCAGAAGGCGAGCTCAATTCTAGTTCCGCTGCGCCCACATACCGCGGAAGCATCATCAGCTTGACGGGAAAACGGACACGCGCCCGCCCCGCGGCAACCTCGATCGCGGGAAAAGTGGGGGTGGCGGGAATGGCGAACCACTGGAAGTCGGGCCCGAGGTAGTCGGGATCAAGCGCGGCCTTCAAGTAGGTCATGAAGTCCTCGCGGACCTCCGGAGAGGCCCAAAAGACAGGCGGCTTGGCCGTGACGAATCCGGAGCCATCGGCGCCGTTGATTCCGCGCAGGAAACCAGCCATCGCTGCGTCGTCGGGCTTCACGCGGGGAATCCTCGAGCCCGGGACTGTGAGTGAATAGGCCCTCGGAAAATCGCGCTTGCGCGGATCCAATGACTCGCTGAATTCCAACGCGGCTCGCCTGGCCATGTCCACCCGCAGCATGTGGGCCTTGCCGGGACCCAGCAACTCGGGAAGGTCGCGTCCCGAGGCGCTCGAGATGGCCTGCTGGCGGACCTGCCACTTCCTGATGGGAGCGAGGTTGTTGCTCATCGCCGCGTGGATGACCGCCGCTAGCCTGAATCGCGCCTCCGGGGTTTCGATGTCAAATTCGAGGGCCATTTCGTAGCCGTTGTCGACGAAGTTGGGTTCGGAGACCCGTCGGAGAACCGCCACGGGCTTCGCCAATGAAAGATGGAGCAACTGCACGAGCGGCGAGTTGATGAAAGTCGAGTACGGCCCGAAGCCGGTGAGTTCACCGGGTTGGTTGTATTCGATCTCGAGCTTGGCGCGCGCGTCGGAGCGGTCTCCGTCAAGCGAAGGCCGGGAACCGGGCACCAGGGTGTAGACGAAGGCCGTGTCCAGGTCCTCGGGTTTCCGGTCGGCGATGAGGTCGAGCCACATGCGGGCGAACCCCTCGGCGCGCATCTGGATGGCCATCAGCGTGGCGCCGTGATAGGCCCCATAGACCAGCATGCAGCCGAGCGAGGCCCAAAGACCGGCCCTGGCCAGCGTCCGCCCGGAAAGGGCCCCTTCGGCCGCTTCAATGCTCCTGAGCGAAATCCATCCAAAAATGAATCCGCCCAACGGGAGAAGCCCGATGGCCAGGTAGGAGGAGGGTAGGAGAAAGCTCACATCCCTCAGAAGTGCGACCGCGAACCCGAGGGCCAGGCCAACGGCCGTGAGGGCGCCCAACCCGAAGCTGGCGACGGCCAAGAGACTCAGCCTGCTGTATCCGGAGCCACCCGCCTCATCGCCGGGCGACGCCGCAAGGCCGTCGCTCATGATTGTCCCGACTCCGGGGAAACAATGGGTCAGTCCGCGGAAAGGTCGCCGGAAATGTCACCCGCCATGGCCCGCCTGACGGCTTCCTGGGCCCCCAGCACGCTTTGCTTGGTTGCGGTGCTGGTGTCGAGCACGATCTTGCCCTGCTTGATTTCCTCAATGATGAGCCCGAGGCGATCGGGCCCGCGATAGTCGACCTGCGGCTTGGCGTTCCGCATGAGTTCGGCCATTCGCTTCTGGATGAGGGCCGAAAGCTTGAACCGGCCACCCACCTTGTCAATGATCGATTCTTCCTTCAGGTCGTCATGCATCGCGTCACCCTCCGGGCAAAAGCACATTGTAACCGAACTCAGGCTTCCATGTGGAAGAACCTTTCCCAAATCATGGCCAGTTTTTCGATGGCGGCTTCAAGTTCGCGGTTCTCCAGGATCTCGTCGTACTCACCCGACGCGGCCAATTCGCCCCGGGCATTGGCCAACCGGCGGGCGATCGCCTCCTCTGAATCCATGCCGCGCAGCCTGAGCCGCTTTTCCAGTTCGGGCAACGGCACGCTCACGAACACGGATGAGTCGACGGGCCTGCGGCCTCGCACCTTGCGGAATCCCTGGACATCGATGGCCAAAACGGTGGCCCGACCGTCGCGGGAGTTGTCTTCAACCGTGCGCACGAGCGTTCCGTAGAGGTGCCCATGAACCACGGCGTGCTCAAGGAACCCCCCCGCCTGAACTTCCGCCTCGAAGGCGGCGCGGTCGAGGAAGTGGTAATGAACCCCGGGAACCTCGCCTGCCCGGGGCGGCCGGGTGGTGGCGGAGACCGATTGCCTGATGGGCCACCCGGTCCGCTGGATCAGGCCTGTGAGGATCGTGGTCTTTCCGGCCCCGCTGGGGCCGGAAAGCACCATCAGCGGCGCCAGGCCGTCACTCCACATTCTGCACCAGTTCCCGGACCTGTTCAAGGATGGACTTGATGTTCACCACCCTGCGCGCCACCTCGACATCAGCCGACTTGCTGCCCATGGTGTTGGTTTCGCGCAGCATTTCCTGAAGCAGGAAGTCGATCTTCCGGCCCGGGCAATCCTCGTCATCCAGAAGGGCCAGGAACTGGTCGAAGTGGCACTGGATGCGGACGAGTTCCTCGGCGATGTCCAGCCGTTCGGCCATGACGGCGACCTCGCGCACCAGGTCGGCCCGGGTTTCCGAGGCCGGGATGCCGGCCTGGGCGAGCGCCTGCCTCACCCGAAGGGTCAGCCTTTCGGCATGGGCCTCCACAATTTTCGGGGCGCGCTCGGCGATGACCGCGACCTCGGCCATGAGCCGGTCGCGGGCTTCCACGAATTCCCGGCGCATCGCGGCGCCCTCGCGCAGGCGCATGGCGGCGAGACTGGCCATGGCTTCCACCAGCACGGGTTCCAGCATGGCCCAATCGGCGGAACGGTCGGTGGGTTCGCCCGAATGGGTGGATGCGACGCCAGGCAGTTGCAAAATGGCGCCGAGGATTTCCGGCGGCACACTCGAAATCCTGGATTTCAACAGGCCGATGTAAGAATCGATTGCCGCAAGGTTCAGGCCCGCGACGGGCGATTCACCCTCTTCTCGCCAATCGAGGTGAACGGTGAGGCTTCCGCGCTTGGCGAACCGGCGGGCCACCTTCTCCACCTCGGCCTCGCGGACCTGAAACCAGTCGGGGCCCCGAACCGCGACCTTGAGGTGACGATGGTTGACGGAACGGACTTCGATGGCGACGCGAATGGAAGGGAGTTCTTTCCTGGCCTCGCCATGGCCGGTCATGCTGCGCAGCATCGGATCAGCGTCACTTGGAGTCGGGGGCGGGGTCAACAAGTGGCGTGGGCGCGGAACTGGCGGGCTCGACGATCTCCTCCGACACCGGCTGGTTGCGGATCACCGTGCGGGGGACATAGGCCACGACGAACATCACCAGCAGAAGCCAAACGGCCGCCAGGCCGACGGTGTACCAGGTGAGTTGGTCGGCGCTGCGGCTGCCAAAGGCGCTTTGCCCGCCCGGGCCGCCGAAGGCACCGGCCAAGCCGCCGCCCTTGCCGCTCTGGATTAAGATGAAAAAGACCAGGATCACGCTGAGGAAAATGATGAGCGAGTTGAGGATGAAGGTGATCCAATCGGCCCAGAGAGGTGCGAACATGGTTGGCCCCGTGATACCGTATCCAAACGAAACCTTATCTTAGACAATGATGCCATGGCGCGAAAGGCTTGATCCAAGCCCGCATCGCCGAATTCCGACACCTCCGGAGCACGCAGACATGTCCCTTGGCCCGATCAGGTTCCTCATGGCCCGGCTGCCGGTCGCCTTCGCGGTGGCTTGGCTGGCCCTGGTGGCCGGCGCGGGTTGCGGACGGCGTCCGGCGGTTGTGCAGGGTGAAGTTCCCGGCATCGGTATCCTCGACGGCTGGGACGCGGCGTTCTACCTCGACGGTTCACGCGCCGGCACGGTGCATACCACGGTCGAGCGTTCCTCCCAGCCACCCGAGCTGTATAAGACCCGCGTTTTCATGGACCTGCGCGTCAAGCGGTATGGGCAGGTTGTGCCCATGCGCATGGAGCAGACAACCGTGGAGGATGCCGCCGGAAAAATGGTCCGCATGGAAATCGTCCAATACCTCGACCAGGGAAACCAGCGGGCCACCGGCGTTGTCGATGGCGACTCGATCATCATCAAGAGCCAGGGCACGGCGGGTGAGCGGCGCGTGCCCCTTCCCAGCTTGGCAATCGGGCCGTGGAGGCAAAGCCAGATTCTTCGCGAACAGGCGGGCAAGACCGGCGCCACCTGGAAAATGGACACCTTCGAGCTTTCCCTGCAGGTGCCGACAGTCCTCAACGGCCGCGTCATCGGCCCCGAAAAAACCGATGTCCTCATCGAAAGGGATGGCAAGCTGGCCCCCGAACCCAAGGAACTGGTCCGGTGCGAGATCACCTGCGATCCGGTCAAGATTGGCGGACAGGCCACGCCCCTGCCGGCGCTTGACCAATGGCTTGAAGGCGGCGAGGTTGTCCGTTCGAGGGTTGACATGCCGGGTCTCGGCCCGATCACGATGTACCGGGTTCCGGAGGAGGCGGCCCGCAAGGCCGACGCCAGTGGAGCGGCCCTGCCCGACCTGGGATCCCAAACGCTGGTGTTCCTCGACAAGCCGGTAGCCGACATCCACAACAAGGCGGAAGTCGTTTACGGCTTCACCCTGCCGGGAGACTCCAGTCCGGCGACATCGTTCACCATCGACTGGAGACAGTCGGCGGGTCAGGCGAAGGGCGAAGCATTCGACCTGAAGGTCACGAGCGAAACGCTGACGCCTTCTCCGAAGCCGGGAGCCAACGCCTTGGCTCCCAACTTCTTCCTCGACTCCTCCGACAAGGCCGTGGCCGCGCTGGCGGCAGGTCCGGCAGGCAACCAGCCATGGGAAGTGGCGAAGGCGCTCGAGCGATTGGTGCACGACCGGATGAGCACGACGAGCGGAATCGGGTTCGCCACCGCCGGCCAGGTGGCGCGCGAACTCAAGGGAGATTGCCGGCAGCACGCGATGCTATTGGCCACCCTGTGCCGAGCCCGGCAAATTCCCGCCCGCACGGCGCTGGGATTGGTCTATATCATCGACCGTGCCTCCGGAAAACCGGCACTCGGTTTCCATATGTGGACCGAGGTTTACTGCGACGGAGGGTGGCGTGGATTGGACGCCACGATGGGCGAGGGGAAAATCGGCCCCGGGCATGTCAAGGTGGCGGACACCACCTGGTCGGAAGCGCCGAGCCTGGCGCCGCTTCTTCCCGTGCTCCGCGTGATGGGCAGGCTGAAGGCAACCGTGGTTTCCTTCCGATGATCCCTTGGGGGAGGAACGCCGATGATCGCCTTGGCCTTGATCTCATTTCTGGCACAAGCCCAGGGGCCGGTGGCCCCTCCCGAAGGCGCCGTGGAATTCCGTAATGTCCGCGCCACCATGGGACTGCTGGGTCCGGCCCGCAAGGACCAGGACAAATTCCAGCCGGGTGAACTGATCCTTTATTCGTTCGACCTCGCCAACTTGCAGTCGACCCCCGAGGGGCTGTGCCGCTACGCGCTGGGTGTGGAATTCCTCGACTCCAAGGGGGCAATCCTGTTTCCCAAGGAGGAAATGAGGCTGCGGGAATCGCAGGCGCTCTGTCCGCTCGGCGGCAACCTGGTGCCGACATTCGCCTATGCGGACACCGATCCGGACCTGAAGCCGGGCCGCTACCTGTTCCGGGTCAAGGTGACGGACCGCCTCTCCGGGCGCACGGGAACCCTTGAGAAGTCGTTCGAGATCGTTCCGAGGTCGTTCTCACTGATCAGGCTGAGTTGGATGTACGCCACCTCGGGTGACACCGCGCCGCCCCTGGGAACCCCGGGACAGGGGTTCTTGCTGACATTCGTCGTGTCGCAGTTCACCGTCGATGACAAGTCCGGCCGCAGCGATGTCGAGGTGACCATCAAGGTTCTTGATGAATCGGGAAAGCCCGTGGCATCGAAGCCTTTCACCGGCATGATCACCGTGCCGGAAGACGAGGCCAGGCGCTTTCACCTCATACGCTTCCCGTTCCAGCCCAACCGCGCCGGCCAGTTCACGCTGGAGATCAAGGCTACCGACAGGAAGGCCGCGGGAATGCCCGTCACCACCACAAGGGTTCCGTTCTCCGTGGTGGAACCCCGCTGACTTAACAGGTTTTTCATCTCACGGGCGTTGACGGGGGTGGGGCCCGGAGATGATATTAAGGCTATGTCGGAGCAAGGTCGATGCCCGGCAACCGGTTCCCCAGCAAGCCGGAACCCTCGATCGTGTTCCACCGGGAGGGTGGAACTCCAGCGCCACTCCGAATGATGCGATTTCGCGGCCTGCTCGCCTGCGTTTTCCCGTTCGGGAGCGTCCAGGAGGGATGTTTTTATGCTGGTTCTTTCAAGGAAGAAGGACGAAAGCATCGTCATCAACGGCTCGATCGTTGTGACGATTGTTGAAGTCCGCGGCGACAAGGTGCGGTTGGGCATCGTGGCGCCTCGTGAAGTTTCCGTGCACCGCAGCGAAGTGATCGAGGCCATCGAGGCCCGATTGATGCCGGCGGTTGATCCGTTGGTTGCCGACCCCGTTCCACCCAGCTTGAACTGAGATTTCGAAACGCCGGGAATTCATCAGGGCGGAAGCAAACCGTGCTTCCGCGCCTTGATTCCCAGAGTTTCCCGATGAATTCCCAGCAACTCCGCCGCCTTGGTCAGGTTTCCCGCGGTTTTCTCGAGGGCCCTGGCCATGGCGCGTTTCTCGGTGTTTTCAAGGTTGCAGTCAGCCTCGGCGGCCGCCGAGGCCGGAACCTTCGGAAGGTGCAGGTGCTCAGGGCCGATCTCCTCGGCCTCGGCCAGGTGAAACGCCGCCTCCACGACGGATCGCAGCTGACGAATGTTCCCGGGCCAGGCGTAAGCCTGCAAGGCCTCGATGGCCCCCTGGCCCAGGCGGGTGGCGCGGTGGCCCTGCGCCGAGAAACCCTCGAGGAACAGCCGGGCCAAAAGCGCGATGTCGCCGCCTCGATCGCGCAACGGCGGCGCCTCGATCACCACCGAGGCGATCCGGTAATAAAGGTCCTCGCGGAACCTTCCCGCGGCGACCTCGGCCAGAAGGTCGCGGTTGGTCGCGGCGATCAGCCGGACATCCACGACGCGTTCCTTGCCCTTCATCGGGCGGATGATCCCCGTCTCGAGCGCCCTGAGCAGCTTGGCCTGGCACTCCATGGGCAGTTCGCCCAGTTCATCGAGGAAAAGGGTGCCCTCATGCGCCTGCTGGAAAAAACCGGCGTGGCGGGAATCGGCTCCCGTAAAAGCGCCCCTTTCGTGTCCGAATAAATCACTTTCCGCCCTCGCGGGGTCGATCGACGCGCAGTTCACCGCCACCAGCGGCGCGCCCGCTCGGGGACTCGCCTTGTGGATCGCCTCGGCCACCAGCTCCTTGCCCGTGCCGCTCTCCCCGCGGATGAGCACGGACATCGGGCTGGGGGCCACCCGGGTGATCCGCCGGCGCATCTCGACGACGCCCGGGCTCTCGCCGACAATTCGACCATGCGCGCCGGCGCGGGCGGCGAGTCGCCTCACTTCGGCGCCAAGGGCGCTCCTCTCCCGGTCGGAGGCGAGCCAGAGCGCCGCCATGCGCGCCACGACCTGCGCGAAATGGGTTTCCCTTTCGACAAAACGCCCCTGTCTCCGGTACAGGTGGATCACCCCGATAGCCCGGGACACTCCCCCCTTTCGTTCAACCAGCGGAATCCCGAGGCTGTCCCCCACCCGTCCAAGGCTTTCACTCACATCCCCCCCGGAGCCCACGGATGCCTGCCACACCGGGGCCATTTCCGAGAGCGCCCTCCTGTTGAGTTCCCGGCTGAGGAAAGATCCGCCCGCGGTCGTTTCCGGAAATTGGGCCCTTAGCCGCAGGTCCTCGGCGTCGTTGCCGACGAAACCTGTCCATGTCGCGTGGGAATGACGGTGCAAGAGCGCCAGCGTTCCCTCAACCATCGCCTCGGCCGATGAAACGGTCTCGAGGAAGGCCAGGTACTCGACCAGGCCCGCCATTTCCTCGCCTTGCCTGCGGTTGGAATCGGCGGAACCGGCCCCCACTTCCACCAGCACGCTGGTGTTTCCAAGCAGGAGAACCTGCGACCGCGACAGCACGAACTCGCCCGACTGCGCCACCCCGTCAACCAGAACCGGATTGGTTCCACTGAGATTAAGGAGGACCCAGTCGCCGCCCCGCGAGAAAATCTCCGCATGCCTCCGGCTGACCTGCTCGTCGGCAAACACCATGTCGTTGTCGGCATGGCGGCCCAACCGCACGGCCCCCGCCGCCGAACGCTCGATCCGGGCGGGCGCCACGGCGTGTGAATCGCACCGCAGGGTCAGGTTTGGTATTAAAGTGGTGGCTTGGCTCATGGGAAATCCATGGTCTCGACTTGGACATCAAATGCAAGATGTCCGCCCGGCCGTCCAAGGAAATCGTGGGCAACTCCGCCGGGATTGAAGAAGGTCGCATTCCGAAAGAAAACCCAACGGGAGAAAGCCTTCCCAAACCAATAAGCGGTCGATTGAACGCACCGTGAAAAGGCGAGTCCCAGCACCTTGGGCCGTCAAATTAAAGGCAGATATATAGCCAGCTTCTTATGAGCCATCAGGCCCGAAGATTCTCTCGACCACCCGGTTCCCGGCCGATATATTCCAAGTTCAAGGCCCCTTAGCCAAGCGGTAAGGCCGCGGATTGCAAATCCGCTACCCCCGGTTCGAATCCGGGAGGGGCCTCTTAAAAGAAAACCCTTACAAATCCAGCACTTACGCGCGGCGCCCCACAAAGGCGCCGTGTTCTTTTGTCCCCATGGTTCTCCCGACTTTCGCATCCGCAAGCAGCACACCTTTGGCCACAGAACGCCATTTCATGCTTCATCGGCTTGTCTGTTGACTGTTTTCCGGTGGCAACTCGCGCGCCATGCCGCGCCCCGGAGAAATTGAAACGAAGCCAGGCTCAAACGAACAGGGCCGACCTGATTTGAAAAAACGCTTGCCGGCAGGAGGCCAGACGAGTGGTTGATGCGGAAGTTCACCGGATCGGCGGTTCGGATGGTGGTGAACAAGGATGCGCCGTTGTTGGGGATGTCTTCGCTGTTGGGGGTTAACAATGCGCTCCTCCGGCAAGGACGGAAGGAATAAGCATCGCCGGTTTTTGGAAGTTTCCCGGACACGAATCTCAAGGATTCCGATGCCGCCAGGCATCCAAGCCAAGGCCAAAATGGATGGCAACAATTGTCGATTGGCAAGGGCGTTGTTTTTCATGAAGGGGGCTGATGAACATCGCTAATCCGCATGGGAGTCGCCCAAAACCTGATTCACGATGTTGGTGGGCGCCAGGTAATTCATTGACCGGGCCCGATTGGATCGCTGAACCCAAGGGCAACGAAACCAATCACCGCAAACTTAAGATTATCTGGATGTTATTATTCACGAATGATACGACGGAGCCGATCAAGCGAAGCGAAAACAACTCCCGTTTTCATGGATAATCAATATCCGGGAGTGCCAGCAAGCCGCCAGTGGCTAGCTGGCTCTCCCGGCATACAAAAAGTTTGGCCAATTGTTGGAATCTGATTGAAATCAGCCAGCATTTCCGGCAATAATCATGCATCCTCCCCGCGGATTGGCATACCTGATTCATTCATGCCATCTTCCACTCCTGGGAGTTCACCATGAACCTTCGACGGCGCATCCCAAGCCCTTTCGATTGGCGTTCACCCTGATTGAACTGCTCGTTGTGATTGCCATCATCGCCGTGCTGATAGGCCTCTTGGTTCCCGCGGTGCAGAAGGTGCGCGAGGCCGCCAACAGAACCCAGTGCCAAAACAACTTGAAGCAAATCGGCCTGGCGATGCAAAACTACCATGGCGCGCACAACGCCTTTCCTCCCGGAACAAACAACCATTGCTTCGCCAGTTGGGCGGTATACATCCTGCCTTACCTCGAACAGCAGTCCATGTACGATCGACTCGATCTCAACACCCGGTTTTATGATGTGACCAACCCCGCTCCGGGTCCGTTGCCGAATGTCGATGCGCTCAAGGATTTCGCGCCGAGCGTTTACACCTGTCCATCAAGTCCGCTGCCCAAGTTGATCTGTCCGGAGGATTTGAATTCCATCAACTGGGGCAAGCGCATTCTCGCGGGAAATTATGTCGCCATCATGGGAGCCTGCAACGGGCCGAACTCCGCGACCGAACCGGGAAGCGGGCTCACCAGTTCCCGCGTCGTCGACAGGCGTCCGGCCGCCTCGATTCAGTACAACCACGGCGGGATCCTTGCCACCAATGGCGTGATCTTCCATCTGAGCAAGACCCGCGTCGCGGACATTCTTGACGGCACCAGCAACACCATGCTGGTCGGCGAGCAATCCGACTGGGGCGTCGATCCGGGCGTCGACCCGAGCGGCACGGTTCGCAAGCCGCACGATATCCGCCAGACTTTCCGAGCCGGCCAGTGGGCCGGCAGCCAGCTTGAGGGAATGTCAGCCGTCACGGTCCGCTATCAAATCAACACCAAATCACGCGTCAACTTCAGTGACGGCATCGCCCGCTACGGGTGGAACACGCCGATCCAGTCCGCCCACTCCGGCGGGGCCTTCATGGTTCGCTGCGATGGTGGCGTCTCCTTCCTTACCAGCGCCATGCCCTTCGATGTGCTCAAGTACCTGTGCACCCGCGATGACGGACAGGCTGTCAACCTCGAGTGAAATACCCATGGCCAAAACCGCGCCTGTGTTAGCCATCGCTTTCATGCTGGCCGGCTGTTCGGGAGAACGGCCCATTACGCTGCATCCGGTGACCGGAAGAGTGAGCTTCGCGGGCAAGCCGGTTGCCAAAGGGGAGATCGTGTTTGTTCCTGATGCCGAAAAAGGCAACCCGCATCTCCAGTTCGGCATCGGCAAACTCAACCCCGACGGCACCTACACGGCCCAGACGCTGCAAAAGCCGGGTGTGCAGCCGGGTTGGTACAAGGTCATGATCATCGCCACGAAGAACGAACCGCAGGAGAGCCTTTCATGGATTCCCATCTGGATCGTTCCGGTCAATTACACGAAACCGGAGACAACCAACCTTCGCGCCGAGGTTGTTCCCAATGCGCCCGCGGGCGCCTATGATTTCACGCTGGAATAAAGGCCTTAGCACAGCCCAATCGCATCTTCCGACTTGAGAGAACCGCAATCCGTAACCCGTATGTGGCGCCCACTTCGTTGAGGGGCGAAATGGCATGATTTAGAAATGATTTGCGGAACCTGTGCTTGAGACAATCGAAAAAAATGAAGCAGGCTCCAAACTGTGGCCAAAGGAATTGAGGTCGATAAACGGATTCAAGCAAGAACGCCGATATATCATAAAAATACAAAGATTTCATACAGTATCAGTATAGCCACAAAAGCCAATCCCCTACCCCCAGTCGAAATCCATTGTAATCCCATTTCATTCCAACAACTTTTAATTTCCCGCAATCCATTAGGCAAGCTCGATATTTGTGCCTTTGAAAATCACATTTTTAATATCCGTTCTTTGTGGACATGAAAAAACTGCCGATTAAGTTATATGTGTCTCATCATTTCTTGTTTTCTTCATCAATGGAGTCCTAACATGCCTTTCCCATTACGAAGTTCCGGCATGCGAGCCGGATTCACCCTCATCGAATTGCTCGTGGTCATCGCGATCATCGCCGTGTTGATCGGCCTGCTCGTTCCCGCCGTGCAGAAGGTGCGCGAGGCGGCCAACCGAATGCAGTGCGCCAACAACCTGAAGCAGATGGGTATCGCCTGCCATAACCAGCATGACCAGTTGGGGTTCATGCCGCATGGCGGTTGGGGTTGGTGGTACGCACCCACTTATACCGGAGTCGGAACACCCGCCACGGGAAAAGCCCAGAACGCGGGTTGGGGATACCAGATTCTCCCGTACCTCGAGCAAGAAAGCGTTTGGAAAGGGTCGGGAACAACCACAATCGCCGACGCCCAAAGACAGGTGATTGGAGCGCCGATCAAGACGATGTTCTGCCCAAGCCGACGACCACCGGGCCAACTTCCACCCAATCCGTGCTGGTATGGCGGAACCGGTCCCGGGGGAACATATGCCCACGCCGGGACGGATTACGCGAGCAACGCCGGCACAGGCAACAATGGCGTCATACGCCAAAACGCCAGCAACGCCTTCGACGGTGCCCGAATGTCCCTAATCACCGATGGAACCACCAACACGATGCTGATCGGGGACAAGCGACTCAATAGGGCCCTGATTGGTAGCTACCAAGGCGACGATAACGAGGGATACACCTCGGGTTGGGACCATGACATACTTCGATACGCAAGCCCCACCTATCCACCCTCGCCGGACCCCACGACGGGTGACGGACAGCAACGGTTCGGATCTTCCCATCCGGGTGGCCTGAACATGGCGATGGCGGACGGATCAGTCAGGTTCATACCCTACTCGATCAACACCGCTGTATGGCAATCCCTTGGCACCGCCGACGGCGGTGAAGCCAACACCTCTTATTGACAACGGCAAGTCCTTTTTGCGGAGGAAACATTCATGCGAAAGGCGTTGCCTTTGCTGCTGTTCATCATTGCGGGTTGTGGCGACTCAACCGTGAAAACGGTTCCCGTCGGTGGAAAAGTCATCAAGGATGGCAAGCCCTTCATATTCACGGCGCAAAAGCTTCCGCCCGGCGAACCTGGTTTCAGGCTTGAGTTCCTCAAGCTTGAGGATGGTGGCAAGGAGGGCCTGCTTTTCTCAGGGCAATTCAACCCCGCCGACGGGTCCTTTTCAGTCAAGACCGCTGAATCCAACGGCTTGCCCCTCGGGAAGTACAAGGTGATCATTGCGAAAGGGGCGAGGGGACTCCCTGACGAGTTCAAGAACCAATTCAGCAAGGACAAGTCCCCCTTATCCCTAACAATTACAGACGCGAAGGAAATCCAAGTCGAGATCGACCTGGACAAGAAAACGGCAAGCGCGCGCTAACCTGGAAACGGCCGGACGCGGCGCCCCACCAAAAAGGAGCATGCTGGGGCTTGAATACGAACAATACGCCAATTTCGGCGGCTTCAAGCTGTAACGGCATGTCAGCGTCAAGGGGGATGTAACCCCGCAAGGGGCCCCCCAAGACGGAGACAAGGGCAAGTCCTGAATTCATTCATCACTATTCACGCGGAGTCAGCTTCCATGAAACGCCAAACAAGACCAGGTTTCACCCTCATCGAATTGCTCGTGGTCATCGCCATCATCGCCGTGCTGATCGGCCTGCTGGTTCCCGCCGTGCAGAAGGTGCGCGAGGCCGCCAACCGCATGAGTTGCACCAACAACTTCAAACAGTGGGGCCTGGCCATGCACGGCCACCACGACACCGTCGGCAAACTGCCCTACACCGCCAAGACCAATTTCCGCCAGACCTTCGTGCCGATGCTGCTGCCCTATATCGAGCAGTCGGGGGTGGTGAAGGGTTTCGACACGAATGTGAGCAACTTCTACCTGCCACCCTTCATCGTCCGGAACTCCAACACGGGGCTGTTCGCGACGCCCGTGAAGATGTTCTATTGCCCCAGCGACCGGCCGGGAGCGATCTGGACCGACGACACCTACTGGCGGGCCCGCGGGAACTATTTGGTTTCCTGGGGATTCCTCACCGTGGGCGGCACGAACGCCGCCGACCAGGGCGTCTTCGGCAGCGCCGGCGCCAACCCGAAGCAATCCCGCTTCAGCGACATCACCGATGGCCTGACCAACACCCTGCTGATGAGCGAGATCATCGTGGCCAAGCAGGACAAGAACTCGGCGTGGGACGGTCGGGGCGACTTCTACAACGACGACAGGGCCAATCCCGGCTCGATGTTCATGACGCTCAACACGCCCAACTCGACCGTTTCCGACGCCATCTGGTGCGTCAGCAACGGCGACAAGGCGATGCCCTGCGTCCCCGCGGCGGGCACCAACGGCCAGCAGGCGGCCCGAAGCCGGCATTCCGGCGGCGTGAACGCGCTTTTGGCCGACGGATCGGTGAAGTTCTTCACGAACAGCATCCAGGCCTCCACATGGCGCTACCTTGGCTCGGCCGCCGACGGAGTGGCGATCTCTAACTACTGACTTTCAAGACACGATTTGGAGAACAACGATGCCAAGTCGAACGGCAATCGTGCTGATGGCGGCAATGGTGGCCATCGGTTGCGGGTCGGATGCCCCGACCCATCCGGTGAAGGGGCGCGTGACGCTCGATGGCGCCCCGCTGGAAAATGGATCGATCCGCTTCTCGCCGACGGGAGAGGCGTCGCCGGCCGGCGGCGAGATCAAAAACGGCGAATACTCCCTGATGGCCCCGCCGGGTGAATCGAAGGTGGAGATCACCTCCACCAAGGTCATCGGGCAACGGAAGGCCTACAACACGCCCGACAGCCCAATGGTGGACATCACCAAGGAAGTGGTTCCCGAAAAATACAACGCGAGGTCAACCTTGAAGATCGAGGTGAAGGCCGGAAGCAACAGCAAGGATTTCGAACTTTCCACGAAGTGATCGTTGGCGGGCCAATCAGGCCTTGCGCCGCGTGGCCACCAGGCCGGCCAGGTAGCCTCCCTTGAATCCGCCATCGATGTTGACCACGGCAACACCCGCCGAGCAGGCATTGAGCATGGTCATGAGGGCGGCAAGTCCCTGGAAAGCCGCGCCGTAGCCGATGCTTGTGGGCACGGCGAACACGGGGCATGAAACGAGCCCGCCCACCACGCTCGGAAGGGCGCCATCCATGCCGGCGACCACGACAATGGCATCCGCCTCAAGCAGGCGCGGCAGGACACCCAGAACCCGGTGAAGACCGGCCACGCCCACATCGGCGATCAGTTCGACCTCGGCGCCCATGGCCCTTGCGGTGACCAGGGCCTCGCGCGCCACGGGTATGTCGCCCGTGCCGGCGGTGAGGACAAGCACCCGGCCGGTCGCCTTTCTCGGGGAGGCGGGCAGCCAGAATGTCCGGGCGACAGGATCGTGCTCGCCGGCCGGCAGCGCCAGGGTCAACGGGCCCACGGCCTCGGCGGGCAGGCGTGTCACCAGGCAGTCCTGCCCGGCGGCGGACAGGCGTGTCGCCGTGCCGACAATCCACTCGGGGGTTTTTCCCTGGCCAAGGATCACCTCGGGGAAGCCGCAGCGGGCTTGCCTGGCCAGGTCGAGCCTGGCGTAGCCCAGTTCGGCGGTGCCGGTTCCCGACTCGACGAGGGCGACGATCGACTCGGCATCGAGTTGTCCCTGCCGGAACCGGTTTAAGGCTTCCAGCAACTTTTGGCGATCGGTCATGGCCTTCCCCGGGAGAGGATCAGGAGGCGATTTCACGGACCGCGGAAATCAGCGCGTCGATGTCGGCCTCGGTATTGAACGGGCCAGGACTGGCACGCACAAGTCCCTCGGGAGCGGTGCCAATGGCCTTGTGCACATAGGGGGCGCAGTGGAGACCCGGCCTGACGGCGATGTTGAAGCTGGAATCGAGGATGCCGCCGACATCGGCCACCGGCACGGTCTCGAGGCGAAACGGCACGGTGGCCACGCGCCGGGACCAGTCGTCGGTGCCGAAAACCTCGACGCCGGGAATCTCACCCAGGCCGGCAACCAGCCTCCTGGCCAGGGCGACCTCGTGATCGTGGATGGCGCCGATTCCTTTCTCGGCCAGCCATTTCAACCCCGCCACCAGGCCGGCGACCCCGAGAACATTCGGGGTGCCTCCCTCAAGGTGGTAAGGGTAGAGGGCGGGCTGGGTTTCGCTTGAGGAATCTCCGCCGGTGCCCCCCTCGCGCCAGGGCCTCGGATTCAGGCCGGGGGCGACATAAAGGGCGCCCGTTCCCACGGGTCCGAACAGGCCCTTGTGTCCCGCCATCGCCAACAGGTCGATCTTCGACCTTGAGACATCGATCGGCAGCACCCCGGCGGTCTGGGCCGCGTCGACTAGGAAGGCCGCGCCCCGGGCGCGCGCCAGGGCGCCGATCTCGTCGATCGGTTGCACGGTGCCGAGCACATTGCTGGCGTGGGTGATGGCGACAAGCCGCGCGGGGCGCGCGAGCGCCTTCTCCAACTGGTCGAGCCTGAGGAGTCCCCTTTCGTCGGCCTCCACCCGGGTGAGGGTGATTTTCCCCGCGAGTTCCATCGCGCGCAGCGGCCTGCTGATGGAGTTGTGCTCCAGCGTGGAGGTGATGACATGGTCTCCCTGCTGCACGATGCCCTTGATTGCGATGTTGAGGGCGTCGGTGCAGTTGAGGGTGAGGATCCAGCGGTCGGGCGAGGCGCCGCCGAAGAACTGGTTGAGCCTGTGCCGGGCATCATCGAGAACACGCTCGGCGGCCAGCGACATCCGGTGGCCGGCCCGCCCGGGATTGGCCATCTCCTCGCGGGCGAACCGGTCGAGGGCCCGATAAACGGGCTCTGGCTTGGGATGGCTCGTGGCGGCGTTGTCGAGGTAGGTGGTCATGGGGTTGGTGGGCGCGGACCGTCAGTGCCCGATGTATCGGGCATAGAGCGTCAGGGCGCGATCCTCCTCGTGGGTGCCCTTGATGATGGCGCGTCCGTCGGGGAAGACGGTGAACTCGCAGTCGTCCGCGTTGAACCGGAGGAGGAACTTCGAAAGGTGGACCTCCGAAACGGCGCGAATGGCGGAGGCCATGGCCGGAAGGTCGAGCCGGGAGGGGGACGCGGGAACCACCTGCACGGCGTTGCGTCCGCAGAGGCTCGTGGTCTGCACGCCCTGGGCGCCCTCGAGCCACTCGAAGTCGCGCCGCTTGCAGCAGGGACAGTCGCGCACCTCGAGCAGGCGGGCGATCTTCACCTTGCGGAGCGTGTTTTCCCAACAATCGACATAGGCGAGTTCGCGGTTGATGGTCTCGGGCTTGCCGACAAGGATCTTGATCGCCTCGGTGGCCTGGAAGTTGGCGATGATCGAGATGATGGGGGCCAGGACGCCGGCGGTGTCGCAGTTGGCGGCCTCGCCGGGGCCGGGTGCCGCCTCGAAGACGCACCGCAGGCAGGGTGTCTTGCCCGGGATGATGGTCATGGTCTGGCCATGGCTGCCGATGCAGCCGCCATGCACCCAGGGCTTGCCGTCGCGCACGCAGACATCGTTGATGAGATAGCGGATCTCGAAGTTATCAGACCCGTCGAGGACCAGGTCGACATCGGCGGAGAGCGCGCCGATGTTGGAGCGGTCGATGTGGGCGACAACCGGTTCGACGACCACCCCGGAGTTGATCGCGCGCAGCTTGGCGGCGGCGGCCTCCGCCTTGGGAAGGTGGGAGGCCACATCCGACTCGTCGAAGAGCACCTGCCTTTGCAGGTTGCTCGACTCGACGAAGTCGCGGTCGACAAGGCGCACGAAGCCGACTCCGGCGCGAACGAGCGTGTTGGCCAGCACGGTTCCCAGCGCGCCGACGCCGCACAGCAGCACGCGTGAGGCCAGGAGCTTTTCCTGGCCGGCCCTGCCGATTCCGTGGAACCTCATCTGGCGGCTGTAGCGTTCGAGGATGTCCGGCTCTTCCATGGTCATTCCGCGTCTCCGGGATTGATTTCCCGCGCGAACTGCTCGAGGAACTCGGCCATGCCGTCGGGCCACTGCGGGCCGGAGACATGGCCCTTGAGGGTCGCCAGGTCCTCGAGGACGCGGTTTCGGCGGGTGTCGTCGAGGCGGGTCAGGGTGCCGATGATCCGGGACAGGACCGATTCGGCGGCATCCGGATGGACGACCGACTCGTCCGATCCGCTGAGGAAGACGACCGATTCCATGACAGCCAGCAGAAGCGGGTCGATGCCTAACTCGCGGGGGATTTCCGGCAGGGAGGCGATGCCCTCGGGTTCTTCGAAGAAGTCCTCCTCGCGGGGCTTGCCCGAATCGGGGTGCTGATGGCCGGGCACGGGCTTGCGCGCCTGTCCGCCGGGTTTCTTTCCGCCAGGTTTCCTGCCGCCCATGGCCCCTCCGTCAACCCCCGCCGACGGCGGGAATGATCGCCAACTGGTCGCCATCCTTGATCGGGGTGGCGAAGCCGTTGTCGAGGTAACGGACATCGTCGTCGTTGAGGTAGACATTCACGAACGGTCGCAGGGCCCCGTTGGTGTAAAGCCTGGGTTGGAGGCCGGGTTCGGCGGCCACGAGCGCGGCGAGGGCGGCCTCCACGGTCGCGGCCTCCACGGCCACGACATCCCGGCCGCCGGCATGGGGCCGCAACGGGGGAGGAATCTGGATCGCTACGGGCATGCTGTTGTTCCTGGGGATTTCGCTCGGGTTCAGGCCAGCACCGTTTCGCGGCGCCGGGCGGGACGGGCGGCGTCCGGCGCGAGTAGCGCGTGGAAGTCGGCCATGCTGGGATTGATGACGGCGGGTTCGGCGAGAACCTCCGCCGCGGCGTCCTGGGTCTTGAGGCCGTTGCCGGTGATGCAGATCACCGTTTCGTCGTCGCGGCCGATTCGGCCCTGCTCGACGAGCCTGCGGGTGGCCGCGACGGTCGTGCCGCCGGCGGTTTCCGCGAACACGCCCTCGGTTTCGGCCAGCAGCACCATCGACTCGCGGATCTCGTCGTCGGACACATCGGCGGCCCATCCGTTGCTTTCGCGGATGAGCTTGATCGCGAAGAAGCCGTCGGCGGGATCGCCGATGGCCAGCGACTTGCAAATGGTCTTGGGCTGGCGGACCGGCTTGTGCTGCTGGAGTCCCTGCTGCACGGCGCCGGCGATCGGGTTGCAACCGGTGGGCTGGGCGCCGTGGAACGAGGTGGCGGGCTGGTCGATCAGCCCGGTCTCATGGAGTTCGCGGAACGCCTTGTTGATCTTGCCGATGAGGGCGCCGCCGGCCATTGGGGCCACGACATGCCGGGGCGTGCGCCAGCCAAGCTGCTGGGCGATCTCGAAGCCCATCGTCTTCGATCCCTCGGCGTAAAACGGCCTGAGGTTGATGTTCACGAACCCCCAGCCGTACTGGAAGGCGATCTGCGTGCAGAGGCGGTTCACCTCGTCGTAGGTGCCCTTCACGCCGATCACGGTCGCCCCGTAGACGCTTGTGCCGAGGATCTTGGCCTTCTCGAGGTCGGAGGGCACCAGGATGAAGCTGGTAAGGCCGGCGGCCGCCGCGTTGGCGGCGACGCTGTTGGCCAGGTTGCCCGTGCTGGCGCAACCCACGGTCTCAAGCCCGAACTCCCTGGCCTTGGAAAGCGCCACGGCGACAACCCGGTCCTTGAATGACAAGGTGGGAAAATTCACCGCGTCGTTTTTCACCCAGAGGTTGGTCAGGCCGAGGGCCTTGCCAAGCCGGTGGGCCCTGATGAGGGGCGTGCCACCCGTATGAACGCCCACGGTCGGGGCGCCGTCGATGGGCAGGTATTCCCGCCATCGCCACATGGTGTGCGGGCGGGCCTCGATGCGCTCGCGGCTAACCTCCGAGGCGATCGCCTTATAGTCGTAGTCCACCTCAAGGGGACCGAAGTCGTCCTCGCAGAAGTTGGTGGTGCTCACGGGCCAAAGCTTGCCGCACACCCGGCACCGCATGCCGACGGCGTATCCCTTGCCGGTACCGCAGGAATTCGTGGTTGTCATGGCCAAACTCCCCTTCAGGCGCGCCAGCGGGCGTCAACAGGGGGGTGTCTTGGGACCAGATACCCGGCGGGAACACTCGTTCCGGCCATGAAGAACAGATGCACGGGCTTTCGCCGCGACCTTATCTCCCCCGGTGGCCCGGGCAGGAATTAGCACCAGCATCGAGTTGAGGCATACGCCCCGGACCGACCGGTTGCTGTGGCTTCGCAGGGCCTGACCCTCTGCCACTCTGGATAAGATACCCACCAAATTGTTCCCATTAGAGTAACGGACCGCCCCGCCGGCGGCAATGCGACAGACGCATTTTTCAGAAGACGCCAGCCAGCAGCAGGACGATTGCAACGACCAGGAAAAGACAAACGGCGACAAGGGCTCCCAAAATCCACATTTCCCAAGCGGGCGCCGCTGGTGGAGCCGGCAACGGAGGAACCGTCGGCACCGGAGGCGAAACCGGGCCACCCGGAGGCATGGATGCCGTCTCAGCCGCCATCCAGTCCGCCGGCAGGAACTGCGGGGGAAGCAGTTCGGGGGCTTCCTCCGCCTGTTCCTCGCCCAGCACCAGCTCCTCGACCGCCGTTCGCCCGCCGGGGCTGTGCAACCCCAGTTCGTCGAGCACCAGCCTGATTCCGTCGCCATCGGGGCCATCGGGAAACAGGTCGCGGGGGTTGGCGGCCAGCAGTTGGAGGTCGGCGGCCAGGACGGCGGGGGAGCCGAAGCGCGACTGCGGATCCTTCTCCATGAGCGACCGGATCAATTGGCTGAACCGCTCGGACACCTCGGGCGCCGCCTCGCGCACGGAAGGAACGGGCATCCTGCGGTGGGCCGCCATCCGTTCCTTGCTCGTGCCGGCCGAGGGATACGGGGGCTTTCCGGAGAGCGCGAAGTAAAGGGTGCAGCCCAGGGAATAGAGGTCGGCCCGGCCGTCGACACGGGAGGAGTCGATCGTTTGCTCGGGCGCGATGAAATCCATGCTGCCGACGATGTAGCCCGGACCGCCGACCACATCGACGGGTTGGCCGACCTCCCCGGCGCGATAGGCCAGGCCGAGGTCGATGACAAACGCCTTTCCCGATGGGGAAATGAGAATGTTGCTCGGCTTGATGTCGCGGTGGATGATGCCCGCGGCGTGAAGCGCCCCCAGGGCGCGCGACACCTCCGCCCCGACGCGGGCGGCCTCGAACGGTTCCAAGGGCCCCCGCTCGACGACCCTGCGGTAGAGGCTTTGCCCCGGAACGAAATCCATGGCCAGGTAATGAACCCCGGAATCCTCGCCGTTGGAGACGAATCCGCACAGGTTGGGATGCCGGGGGGCATCGGCCAGCAGGTCGCACTCCCTGACAAACCGGGCCAGGTGCCTCGGCTGCGGGGCCATCGCCGGGGGCAGCACCTTCACGGCCACCAGCAGGCGCGGATCCTCGGCCGAACGGGCCAGGTACACCGTGGCCATGCCGCCGCGGGCGATGGGCGAGAGCAGCATGTAAGGCCCGAGCCTCAGGCCGCGCGTGACGCCCATCATGAGCTTGCCCGCCTGGAAGCGGGTTATCACCCCGTGCTGGACAAGGTGGTCGGACAATCCCCTGGTGTTGTCGTGCAGGAAGCCGGGCACGCCCTGCAAGGCGGCCTTGAGTTCGTTGCGGTCCATCAGTCGGCTTTTGATGATGCCGGCGAGGAAACGCTGGGGATGCACCACGCCCGCACCGGCGGAATCGCGAGGGGCGCCTCCGGCGCCGGAGCCTTGTTCCGCCCCGCCGTTCACCAAGGACACACTCCATTCGGGGTCGCCGGATGAACCGGCGCGCCGGACTCCCCGGCGGAAGCACGATTCTAACCCATGGCCCGCCCGACGCTAGGCGATGTCCTTGCCCCGGATGCGCGCCCCGAGCTTGGCCCTGAGGCGGGTTTCGATCCGTGAGTGGGCCTGTTCGACCTCCTTGTCGGTCAGGGTGCGGTCGGATGCCTGGTAGTCGAGGGCGTAGGCCAGGCTCTTGAAGCCTTCACCCAAAGGATCGCCGCGGTACAGGTCGAAAAGGCGGGCGGTTTCCAAAAGCGGCGTCCCGGCCTCCCTGAGCAGGGCCTCCACATCCGCGGCGGGGCAGGCCTCGGGCACCACCACGGCCAAGTCCCGGCGGGCGGCGGGAAACCTGGGAATGGAGCGCGCCCTGAACGACTGGCTGGAGAGCTTTTCAAGCAAAACCGCGTCGAATTCGGCCAGGTGAATCCGGCTCGGGGTCCCGCCCAGGGCGACGGCGGCGCGGGGATGCAACTCACCGAGGAACCCCAGTTCCTCACCGCCCGGGCCGACCACCCGGGCCTGCTTTCCCGGATGAAGCGCGCGGTGGGCCCCGGCCACATACGAGGCGCCCATGACGCGAAGGCCCGCCAGCATCCCCTCGACAACACCCTTGAGGTCGAAAAAGTCCATCGCGCCCGATGCGCCGCCATGCACCGACTCGGCATGACGGCTTCCCGACATGGCGATGGCCAGGCGCCTGGCCTCCCCGGGGAATCGCTCACCCTGCCGGGGCCAAAAGGCCGTGCCCAGTTCGAAAACCCGGACGGCGTCGCCGCGCGCCGCGTTCGCCTGCGCCGAGGCCGCCAGGCCGGCCAACACGCTGCGACGCATGATGGCGCGCTCGGGGCTGATCGGGTTGGCAAGCGCCACGGCGGGCCCGTCGGCTTCGTCGCCGAGAATCACCTTCTCGGCGGCGGGCGATGTGAGGGCGTAGCTGATGACCTCGCGCAGGCCAATGCCGGCGAGAAGGTCCTTGAGGCCATCCTCGAAGCGCTGGCGGGTGTTGGCCCGCGGCGGCGGGGGCGCCTCGGCCGGAAGCCGGGGAACAAGGTTGCCGTAGCCGTAAAGCCTGACGACATCCTCCACGATGTCGGGCAAGCCCTCCTGCACATCGAGTCGGTGCCAGGGAAGCCTCAGGGTGAGGCCGTTGGCGTCCTCGGAAACGACATGGAACTCCAGGGCGGAGACGATCGCCCGGACGCGTTCGGCGGGAATCTCGCAGCCGGCGAGGCGACGGGCGGCCGCCCAGTCGTAGCGGACCTCGCGGGGAGCCTCGGGCGCGGGATGGCAATCAGCCGCCTCGCTCACCGACGAGGCGCCGCCCGCCAGGAACAACCGCGCCGCCCGGCCCATCCCGCGCGCCGCGAGCACCGGGGAAACACCACGCGTGTAGCGGGTGCTCGCCTCGCTGAACAGGTTGAAGGCGCGGGAAGCCCGCCTGATGGCGACGGCATCGAAATGCGCCGACTCGAGGAAGACCCGCCGGGTGTTCGAGTCGACCTCGGTGGCCGCCCCGCCCATCACGCCGGCCAGGGCCACGGGCCCCGAGGCGTCGGCGATCACGAGCATGTCGGGGGCCAGGATCCTGTCGGCGCCGTCCAGGGTCGTGAGCGTCTCGCCGGCGCGGGCGTATCGCACGGTGATTTCCACCGGTTTTCCGGCGGCGCGAGCCTCGAGCTTGTCCAGGTCGAACGCATGGAGCGGCTGCCCCTGCTCGAGCATCACGAAATTGGTGATGTCCACCGCCGCGCCGATCGGCCGCATGCCCGACTGCGCCAGCAACCGGCGGACGCGCTCGGATGACACGCCTCCGGGAAAGCCCTCCACCATGAGGCCCATGTACCTGCGGCAAGCCTCGGGCGCCTCGATGGCCACCTTCACTGGGCAGGCGCCGGCACCGGCCGGAACCGAGCTTTCGGGTTCGCGGACCCGCCCGCCGGTGAGCGCGGCGACCTCGCGGGCCAGGCCGGTGAGGGCCAGGCATCGGGCCATGTTGGGGAGAATGTCGATCTCAAGCACGACATCGCCAAGGGCGTCGGCCGCCGGGGCGCCCTCGGGCGCCGTTCCCGGGTCGAGGAACAAAAGGCCCTCGTGGTCTTCCGAAAGGCCAAGCTCGTAGGCCGAGCAGAGCATCGCCTCGCTGGGCACGCCCCTGATGACGGTCGGCTTGAGTTCCTTGAGAACCTTCTCCTTGGAATGGCCGTCGATCACCCTGGCGCCCGAGAGCGCCAGCACGCACCATTGCCCGGAATCACCCGGAGCGATGTTCGGCGCCCCGGTCACGAGCGTCATTTCCCGGCCGTTGCCGAAAGCCACCCTGGGCAGCTTGAGCTTGTCGGCATCGGGATGCCTGCCGACCGACACGACCCGGCCGATGACGATTTTCCCGCTGTCCCAAACGGGGCCGGGATCTTCCATGCGCACGCCGGCGATCGGCTCGACCCCGACGGTGCGCGCCGAGCCGACTTCGAGGCCCGAAAGCGACAGCATCGAGGCCAGTTCGGCGGCGGGGGGAAGGTCGACATAGTCGGCCAGCCAGCGGGTCGAGACATGCATGGTCGGGGCCCGGTCGGGGGTTTAGAAGGATCGGAGAAAACGCAGGTCGCCGGACCAGAAGGCCCGGATGTCCTCGATGCCATACAGCAGCATGTTGATGCGCTCGACGCCCAAGCCGAACGCGAAGCCCGAGTGGCTGGCGGGATCGTAGCCGCCGTTGCGCAGGACAACCGGATGAACCATCCCGGCGCCGAGGATCTCGAGCCAGCCGCTCTTCTTGCAGACGGGGCATCCCTTGGCGGCGCACAGGATGCAGTCCATGTCCACCTCGATGCTCGGCTCGGTGAACGGGAAGTAGCTTGAGCGCACGCGCACCTTGCGGTCGGGGCCGAACAACCGCCTGATGAACGCCTCTAGGGTTCCCAAAAGGTCGGTGAGGCCGATGTTGGCGCCGATGCACAGGCCCTCCACCTGATGGAACATGATCTCGCTTCGGGCGGTGATCTGCTCGTAACGGTAGACAAGGCCGGGAAGGACAACCCTCAGCGGTTGGGGCGCCCGTTCACGCATCGCGTGGATCTGGCCGGGGGAGGTGTGCGTGCGAAGCACGATCCCGGGCGTGGTCGTGTGGAAGGTGTCCCACATGTCTCGCGCGGGATGATGCGGCGGCATGTTGAGCATGCCGAAGTTGGTTTCGTCGTCCTCCACCTCGCGGCTGTGATAGACCTCGTACCCCAGTTCGCCGAACGCCGCCAGGATGCGGCGCAGCGTGATGGTGGCCGGATGAAGCCCGCCGGTGGTGACGGGCCTGCCCGGCAGGGTGTGATCGATCCTTTCGCTGGCGATGGAATTCTCAAGGGCGCGCTCGCGTGCCGCTGCCTCGGCATTGGCAAAAGCAGCTGCCAATGTTTCCTTGAGCTTGTTGACAGCCTGACCGTAACCCTTCCGCTCGGGTGGTGGCAGTTCGGGAAGCTTTTTGAGGGCCAGTGGAACCAGACCCGCCTTGCCGAACCAGCGAAGGTTCCAAGCGGCCAAGGCAGCGTCATCGGCCGCCTGGGCCAGTTCGGACCTGCCTTGGGCCTCGAGTTGTTCCAGTTCGCCCATGGCGAGCGTCAGGCCTTCTTGGCGATGGTCTTCTTGACCAAATCGACCACGGCGGTGAACGCTTCCGGATCGTGGATCGCCAGTTCAGACAACGACTTGCGGTCGAGGCTGATGCGGGCGGCAACCAAGCCGGCGATGAGTTCGCTGTAGCGAAGTCCCCTCATCCGGCATGCCGCGTTGATGCGCACGATCCACAGGCGGCGGAATTGGCGCTTGCGTACGCGACGATCGCGATAGGCGTAGGCCCGGGCCCGCATGAGGGCCACGGCCGACTGGCGGTAGAGGCGGTGACGGCCGGCGCGGAAGCCCTTGGTGAGGCGACGCAACCGGGCCCGCTTGCGAAGGACTGTCTTGCCACTGCGAGCGCGCATGATGAACCTCGATGCGAAAAGCGTGAACGGATGATGGTGTCAGGTCGGGAAAAGGTTCAGCTGGAGCCAAGCATCATGCGGACATACTTCTTGGCCAACACGCCGCCGCTGGTGATCGGGCTGCGAAGCCCCATCTTCCGCTTGCCGGACTTGTGGCTGTTGAGGTGCTTCTTGCCGGCCTGCAGGCGCTTGAGCTTGCCCGTGGCTGTAACCCTGAAGCGCTTCCGCGAGGCCTTGTGACTCTTGTGCTTGGGCATGGCCCACCTGTCCCGTGACGCCTGTTGTCGCGACTTTTAGCCGCGATCGCTTGTCGAAACCATGATTATACCAGCGGGCCGCCGACTGGTGAAGGGGGAATGCCCATCCAGACCACTTGCGGATCGGCAACGCCGGGTGTCCAATGATTCGTGTTCAGCTTAACCTCTTCGCCGGAGTTCATTCCATGCGCGTCGGTCTTTGGGCCCTCCTCGCTTTTTCCACGGCTTCGCTTTCCCTGGCACGGGGCCAGGATTTCAAGTCGATCTTCAACGGAAAGGACCTCGAGGGCTGGGAAGGCAATCCCAAGCTGTGGAGTGTCAAGGACGGCGCCATCACCGGCGTGACGGGGAATGATCCCGAGAACAAGCTCAAGCACAACACCTTCCTGGTCTGGAAGGGAGGAGAGGTTTCCGACTTCGAACTCCGCTTCAAGTACAAGATGGTCGGCGGCAACTCGGGCATTCAGTATCGCAGCAAGCTGATGGGCCAGGGCGAATTCGGGCCGCGAGTCGGCGGGTACCAGGCCGACTTCGAGGCCGGAACCACCTACAGTGGCATCCTTTACGACGAGGGAGGCATCGCTGGTGGCCGGGGAATCATGTGTGGCCGGGGCGAGAAGGTGAAGTGGAACGCCGAGAACAAGAAGGAATCGCTCGGCAAAACGGAAAAGACCTCGGCGGAAATCCAGGCCTCCATCAAGAAGGAAGACTGGAACGAGTATGTGATCGTCGCCAAGGGCAACAAACTCATCCATTCCATCAATGGGAATGTCACCGCCGAGGTCACCGATGAGTCACCCAAGGCGCTCAAGAATGGAATCCTTGCCCTTCAGATCCATGTCGGCCCCCCCATGACGGTCCAGTTCAAGGACATCATGCTCAAGGAACTCAAGTAAACCGCCGGCAAACCGTTTCGGGCCATGGCCCGCTTTCTGTTGAAATCGGGCCATGATTCACGGTGATACTGCGTAGTGAAAGCCGCTATTGGAGTCATGGAATGCGATTGATTCGCACGCTCACCCTCGTCGCCACCATCGTCTGCAGCGCCACGCTGGTCGTGGCCCAGCAGGGCAAGGGAAAAAAGAAAAAGGAAGAGCCGTTTGTCGGGGGCAGGGAGATCACGGCGACGCCGGCGGAAAAGCTCAAGGTGAAGCCGGGCTTCGTGGCTGAATTGCTCTACTCGGTGCCCAAGGACAAGCAGGGGTCGTGGGTAAACCTGTGCGTGGATCCCAAGGGAAGGCTGATTGTTTCCGACCAGTACGGATCGCTTTACCGGGTGACTCCGGGCCAAGGCGCCGCCGACACCAAGGTGGAACCGGTTCCCGCGAAGATTGGCGAGGCCCAAGGTTTGCTTTGGGCATTCGACGGCCTTTATGTGGTCGTGAACCGGGGCAAGGAATACCCGTCGGGCCTCTACAAGGTAACCGATTCCAACAACGACGATGTCCTCGACAAGGTCGAGTTGCTCCACCCCATAACCGGCGGCGCCGGTGAGCACGGCCCGCACGCCGTTTTGCTTACCCCGGACGGAAAATCGCTCGTGGTGGTCTGTGGCAACCAGACCAAAATGATGGAATACGACTCCACCCGGGTTCCGCCGCACTGGGGCGAGGACCACCTGCTTCCCCGAATGCCCGACGGCCGCGGCTTCATGGCCGGGGTGCTCGGGCCGGGCGGCACCATTTATAAGGTGAGCCCCGACGGCAAGAACTGGGAAGTGCTGTGCACGGGTTTCCGCAACCAGTTCGATGCCGCCTTCAACAAACTGGGCGACCTCTTCACCTACGACGCCGACATGGAATGGGATGTGAACACCCCGTGGTACCGGCCGACACGCGTCTGCCAGGTGCTTTCGGGTGTTGATTACGGCTGGCGCAATGGCGCCGGCAAATGGCCGGCGCACTACCCCGACAGCATGGGCGCCGTGGTCAATGTCGGCCCCGGATCCCCCACGGGTGTCTGTTTCGGCCACGGGACCCGATTCCCCGCCAAGTATCAGGACGCCCTTTTCATCTGCGACTGGAGCTATGGCAAGCTCTACGCGACCCACCTGAAGGCCGATGGCGCCTCGTACACCGGCGAACTCGAGGAGTTTGTCAGCGGGTCTCCGCTCGCCCTGACGGATGTGATCGTGCATCCGGCCGAGGGATGCCTGTACTTCACCGTCGGAGGCAGGCGCACCCAATCGGGACTTTACCGGGTGCGTTACATCGGAAACGAACCGACGGGCCCTTCCCCGGCCATGGCCTCGGGCGAACCAAGGGAAACCAGGTTGGCCCTTGAAAAGTTCCACGGGGTGAAGGATCCGGCCGCCATCGGTGCCGCATGGGGAAAGCTGGGCAGCGCGGACAGGGCCATCCGCAGCGCCGCGCGCATCGCCCTGGAGCACCAGGACGCGGCGTCCTGGAAGGACAAGGCCCTTGCCGAGACGGACACCGACAAGGCGCTGGGAGCCCTTCTCGCCCTCGCGCGCGTCAGCGCGACCGACCCTGCCCACCTCAAGCCGGGCGCGCCCGAACCGGACGGCGGGATGAAGCAAGCCATCCTGAAGGCGCTCGACCGCCTGCAGTCGAAGTGGGACTCGCTGACGGAGCGGCAGCAGGCCGACCTGCTGCGTGTTTACGCCATCGTGTTTGTCCGCATGGGCGGGCCGGAAGACGCCGCGCGCGCCGCGCTGGCCTCGGCGTTCGAGTCCCGCTTCCCCTCGGGCCGCAAGCTGGTCGACGGCGACCTGGCCCAGTTGCTGGTGTTCCTGCAAGGGCCCAACGCCGCCAAGCGCGTCGTGCCGCTTTTGGCCTCCGCCCCGACTCAGGAAGAGCAAATGGACCTGGCCAAGTCGCTTCGGATGCTCAAGGCCGGCTGGACTCCCGAACTGCGGGACGCGCAGGTGGAATGGCTCGTGAAGGCACGCGGCTACCGGGGCGGAAACAGCTTCGGCGGCTTCCTCGACAACATCCAGCGCGACACGGTGGCCACCTTCACCGACGCCGAGAAGGCCAAATATGCCGCCAAGCTGGAGAAGCGTGATGTGGCCGCCATTCCGGCCGCGCCACCCCGGCCCCTCGTCAAGAAATATTTAATGGCCGACCTGGATGGCAAGCTCGCCCAGGGTCTCGCCGGTGGCCGGAACTTCGAGCGCGGCCGGGTGCTGTTCGGACAAACCACATGCTTCTCATGCCACCGCTACGGCAACGAGGGCGGAGCGCAAGGCCCCGACCTCACCGGTGTGGCCGGGCGGTTTTCCCCCCGGGACCTTCTGGAATCGATCCTTGATCCGAGCAAGACCGTCTCCGACCAGTATCAGGCGGTCGTGATCGAAACCGACGACGGCAAGCTCACGACCGGAAGGATCGTGAACCTCAATGGCGACAACATGATGGTGATGACCAACATGCTGGAACCCAACAGCCTGACGCCCATCAACCGCCGGAAGATCGAATCGGTTCACCCCGCCAAGAACTCGATGATGCCCGCCGGCCTGATCGACTCCCTCAAGGAGGACGAGGTCATGGACTTGCTGGCTTACCTGTTGTCACGCGGGGATGCCAAGTCGCCGATGTTCAGGTAAGCGGCAAAGTCCGACACCCGCAAAGCGTCACCTCAAGCTAATGAAGACGGCTCCAGAGCAACCTTCAAATGGATGAGTTGAATTGTTGACGCTGACAGAACAAACACAAATGTTCGGTGAGTAAAACCAGTAGAGCTCCGAACGCAGTTGAAGGCGGAATGAGCGGGTTTGGATCCGGAATCGACCCGCTCACTCCGGCGCTACGCGCCTGCGTTCGGGGCTCTTTCGTTTCCGTTATGGCTCCTGGTGTTGTTCCTTGATCGACTAGAGCCTCACTTCGCTGGGGGCTCCTAAAGCCAACTTCAAATATCTGACCTGCCCAAGACCCCGGCACCCGCCATCATTCTGTTAGTCCTTTCATGTCGCTAGAGCGTCGAACGGCGCGAGTGACCTCTGAACTGGCGCCAGATTGTTGAATGTCCGCGAGGGCCCCTCACTTCGTTCAGGGCTCTTAAGCGATAAGCGGATCTCAATATGAAGGCCAAACAAAGGCTGACGATGCTTAGGAGCCCTGAACGAAGTGAGGGGCGAACGGGCATGATTCGGAAATGACTTGAAGGACATGTGTTTCAAAAAATCCAATGAAATGAAGACGGCTATTAAGCTCACTTCAACTCGCTTTTTGCCTCGCTACAGCCCGATCATCGTGAATCACGGCATCAAGGGCTCGTATTCCCCATCCACCATTTGAGCCACTTGGCCACGGCGGGGGTGAGGGCTGACCTCGCCGCGGCGTCGCCGGCGCGTGAAAGCGCCTGGCTGCGCGACGGGTAGGGCGTGATCCAGCCCGAGAGCCTCCGAAGCGGCCAGCGTTCCCGCAGGGCCAGGGCCATAGTTCCGATGAGTTCGCCGGCGCCCCTGCCATAGATGGAAGCGCCCGTCAGCAGACCTTTCTCGTCGGTCCAAACCTTGAGCCAACCGGGCCCGGAATCCTCCAACGCGTGGCGGTCGTTCGCCTGCATGTCGATCCGGTGCAGCACCGGGCCGGGTTCTCCCACGCCCGCGACTTCCGGATCGGTCCAGGTGCACCAAGGCACCAGGTTGGGTTGCCAGGTGGAGCCCAGCAACAATCCGAACGGCCAAGGCTTGGCGACAAGCGCGTTGCGCACCGCCAGTCGCGCCATGGCATCGGACGCGTGTGTGAAGCGGGGCGCGCCGGCGACAACATCGCCCGCGGCAAAAACCGATTCGTTCGTGGTGCGCAGGTAACCATCCACGCGAATGCCATCGCACCCGGGCACGGAAGAGCCGTCCGCCATCGTGGCGATTCCAGCGGCCTTGAGGTCCAGCCCGTCGAGGTTGGCCCGCCTGCCCGCGGCCAGCAGCAGCGTGTCGGCGAGAATCGGCCCGAAATCCGTGGCGGCGATCACCATGCCGCCGGCATCGCGCGCGATCGACCGCACCGCGATTCCAAGCCGCACGGTCACCCCGCATGCCGCGAGCGCCCCGGCCATGGCCTCGCCAGCCTCGGCGTCATCCCGGGGCAGCAGGCGCTCGCCATGGTGCGCCAGCGTGACGGGGCATCCCAGCCCGGCCAGCGCCTGCGACAATTCACACCCCACCGGTCCGCCACCCAACACCAGCACGCGACCGGGATTTTCAGGGAGTTGCCAAATGGTGTCGGTCGTCAGGTAAGGAACGGAATCAAGGCCCGGAATGCCTGGAATGAACGGGCCGGATCCGGTGGCGATGATCGCCTTGCGGAATCTCACCTCATGGGCGCCCACCATCGCCGAGCCGGGACCCGTGAATCGCGTCCGGCCACCCAGCACATCGATGCCAATCGATTGGAATTTGCCGGCACTGTCGGCCTCGGACATCGCGGCCCGGCGCTCACGAACCTTTGATAACGCCTCCACGACGCCCATGGCGGATCCATGCCGGCGGGCCAGGTGCAACAACGCTTTGGAAGGAACGCATCCCGAATGGAGGCAATCGCCTCCCAGCAACCGCTCCTCGGCCAGCACCACCCGGGCCCCCAAGCCGGCCGCTCCCACGGCCGCCACCAATCCGGCGGGTCCGGCCCCCACCACCAGCAGGTGGCAAGACGACGACCCCGCCCGTGCCGGCGGCGGAGAAGTCAGGCCGCGCCTTCGCGATTCCGCGTCTAGAGTCACGGTATCAACAGTTCCAGCTTGAATCCGCGGTACCTAGCCTCCGTCATGCTGACAATGGCCGAGGTCTTCAGGAAATAGACGGCCGTGGCGACCTTGATCGGCCGCCCTCCAAACGCCTCGTCCCCGGAAATGCTGTCGACCCGTTCGCCAGTTTCAGAATTGAGGCTGATCACATGGCCATCAAGCCCTTTGAGGCCAATGCCATCCCGCCGCGCCATGCCGGCGGGAACAATCGCGAAGCGCCCTGATGCCATGCCCATGCAATTCTCTCCCAACAGATTCAATTAAACAGTTTGGGGCGCGGGTGAATAAGGGGCAAGCCGTACGCCACCCGATCATCGACATCCTTCAGGCGCATGCTGGGCCGCCATTATCTTGGCCACGCATGAAAATGATCCCGGGCGAGACAGGCTCACCGAAGGACAACCGCATGCGCCAAAGCCTTGTTCGGGTTCTCGCAAAAGAAATTCCCTTGATTCGGCCTGGTTGCGGCGAAGCTTCCATGGGATGAGGCAAGAAACGGCCATGGCCGCTCACGACAGGGCAAACACCATGATGCCATCCGTGAAATCAATACTGCCACCCACAGAAAAGAAGCCGTTTTGGTGATGTGAGAATCTTAAAGGGGGGGGCGCTGATTCAACCAAAGAACATATTGAACCGCGCCCATGAACATTCCCGCGCCAAGTCCCGCGGCCACTGATGCGATCACGGTGATGCCGATCGCCCTGATGCCTTCGTACCCGATTTGCGACCAGGTCAGCTTGGGCAAGAGCGGATTTTTTCGTCGCCTGAACCCGTTTTTGATTCTGGCCACGACCGTGCCGGTGACAAAAATCCCGATGAACATGAACAAGGCAAAACCGGACGAAAAGATGGTACCCACGACCAGGGAGATCAGTCCGAGGACAAACGATATTCCCAAAAAGCCTTCGGAAACCGGATTCGGCTGCACGCCTGGGATGGGCGGCGCCTTGGGAATGTTGATGATGGGCGCGGGCGGTGCCGGAACCAGGAAGGTGGTGTGGCACTCGGGGCATTCGAGTTCGAGTTCAGGTTCCACCATGGCCAAAAGCGGATGCAGGCAGGCCGGACAGGGAAACGCCATCCTCACGCGCCGGCGGGCCCGCCAAGGCCATGAGTCAAGCCAACCTCGCATTATTGCGGTGCCCGACATGGAGGCGAATCCTCCGTCAGCCATTGGCGAGGCGATCGGCGCGGTATGTCAGGCTTGGGCGGCTTTTTCGGCGGCCTCGCGCGCCTGACGCGCCTTGCGCGCCTGGATGAATGAATTCACGCAGAGGCCAACAAATACCGCGCTGATGACAACCGTCAGTTCCCCGGCCACCGCCGAGCGCTTCAGGGGGTCGAATCCGCCGCCGGCAATCTGCCGAATCAGCGGCATGAATCCGCCCACCACACCGAACAGGCCCACCATCGCCGCCAGGTGCATCACATGCTTGCGCAGCTTTTCATTGAAGGCCAGGGCCCCGCACAAAACGAGAATGGCGCCAAACGCCGCGGGGATCAAAGCCGTGACCGGAGCCTTTTCCAGTTCGGATGTGGCGTAGCCCGTGACTCCCACGGCGATCAACAGCACCCCGGAAATGATCGTCGGCCATGCCATCATTGCGATTTCCCCCCGTGTATCGTCTTCAGGCCCCAACGCGACCGCTCGAATGAACTCTCAGCATAGCCTGCCGGGGCCCGGCATGGGCCAAAATTTGCCTGGCGTATGCGCCGAGAGGTCCTATTGGGCCGCGATTCGGGAACGCGCTTGCGTCCTTTAACCTCAAGACCCTTGGCCTTATCGAATGCGACAGACAACGGATTGGCCAACGGGAGCGGGATCGATTTGCCTTCCCGATCGTGTAACGATCCTGAGGCGCGGCCGTTGTAAGGGTGGATTCCAAGCCCCCTTGGCCAAACTGATGGGAAGTTGAGTTGAACCCCTTGGATCCATGGGTGCGGGAAACCCTTCCCCGCGCCCTGGCATACGCCCGCGCCCTGTTGCGCGACCCCGTCACGGCGGAGGATGTCGTGCAAGACTGCTATTGCCGGCTCATCGAACGGAAAGACAGGTACGACCTTCCCCGTGACGGACTAAAAATCCTCATCCGGTCGGTGACCAACGCCTGCATCGACCACAAGTCGCGCGAAAAAATGCTCTTGAGCCTCCATTCCGGAAATGAGGAAACACGCACCGATCCGGCGGATGAGGCAACCCCGGACCCGCATCAAGCCGTGGTTGGCCGTGAACTCGGGGAGCAAATCGAGAAGGCGATGGCAGGCCTCTCCGTGGGCCAACGCGCCGCGGTCCACCTCACATGCCTTGGATACACCCTGCCGGAAGTCGCTGAAATGACCGGAGTCACCCGGGTGAACGCGGGTGTGCTGCTCCATCGCGCCCGCAAGGCGCTCAGAAAGGAACTTGGCCCCTACCTGCTCGGAGTCGACCATGAAACCATCTGAAAACCTGCATGACGATCCAGTCCTGCGCGCGGTGGGCGAACACATCGCGCGAACAGAAAGGCATATTGATCCCGGTTCGCTTTCAGGGCGGATCCTGGCAAATTCAAAGGCAACGCACCGGTCGGATTGGTTTTTGAATCCGGGTGGAAGGATGGCCAGGTGGGGCCTGGGCCTGGGGATGGCGGGAATCGCGGCGACGATCCTGCTGGCTTTCCTGCTCGCCCCTTCAGCGGAGGCGCGCAGCGAGTCGGCGATACGGGAGGCGGCCGAGCACTTCCGGCTGCCACTGGAGCGTTGTTATCTCGCGGAGGTTCGTCCTGAAGGCGAGGCGCCGGCTGACGACACCTTGCCGACGCGAAGCATGAAGGTCGTGGCGGCGGACAACCAATTCCGGGTGGAGTTGACGCGAGGCATCATTCGCTGGTCGTGGGGCAGGGAATCCGATGGAACGGTCTGGATCGCTTCGGGCCCGCATCGAGGGCTGCGAATTGGCACCGACGAGCAAGGTCCGGGATTGTCGTGGATGGCGGAGCTATACAGCCTGCGCCCGGAAACGCTCCTCACGCAAATGCTTGGAAACTGCCGGTTGAGGGAAGACCCGCGGCAGGCGGCCAACCATCCGAGGGTCATTCACGCGGAACCGCGCCTGATGGCGCGCCATGCCTGGTTGCGTTCGGCGGATGTCGAGCTTGATGCGGAAACGAAGGCCGTCCGCAAGCTGACCTTGCGCAGGACCGGCAGGCGGGGAGACGGGATCGTGGTAGTCTCCTTCACGCTCATCGAGTCCAGGCCCGTCGAGCACGCGAAATTCCGCCTCGAGGGGAACATTTCGGAGCCTTTCCAGATATTCGACAAGGACCACCACCCCGACAGGAGGCGCGAGATCCTCAGCCGCTGGCTCGGTCCGCAAGCCGAGCATTGGCTCAAGTCAAGCCCGGCGAAACATTCCCGCGGGGATTGATCCGTGTCCTTCCATCAACTTGCCACCCATTGAGCCCCGAACGGAGGCGCGAAGCACCGGAGTGAGCGGGTGATATTCAATACGGCCCACTCTGGCATTAGAACAAACTTCAAATAACTGACCTGCACAAGACCCCAGCACCCGCCATTATTCTGTTAGCCCTTTCATGCCCCTGAAGCGTCGAACGGCGCGAGTGAACTCTGAACTGGCGCCAGATTGTTGAATGCCTGCGAGGGCCCCTCACTTCGCTGGGGGCTACTAAGCATCGTCAGCCTTTGTGTGGCCTTCATATTGAGATCCATTCATCGTTAAGGAGCCCTGAACGAAGTGAGGGGCGAGTCGATCAAGGAACAACACCAGGAGCCACAGCAGAAACAAAAGATCCCCATTGCGGGCTGAATTAATGGGGACATATTAAAATAGACTTGATTTGCATTTTTACCGGGATTATCAATCCAACTCATCTATTTGAAGCCATATCTAGGCAACAGCGGAAGCATCAATCTGAACGAGCGCGAACCACTCGAAAGGGTGAAGCACCAAATCGGGGAGGATCGAAGTCCCAACTCATGGGATATTCCCGCGGGAAAACCCCGTGGCCAACCGCTCCTGGTTCCGGATCGACCGCGAGCGCAAACGGTTCGCCGTCTTTATGTTGAAAGCGCAGGACTACCGTAGCCCGGCGCGCGACGCCTTCCGCCGAAAGGTGAACGAGGCGTTGAAAAACTAGCCCCGCCGTCCGAGGTGTCGTTATCGGCTCGAAGGTCGATTCCATCCCTACCGGGAGTTTGTCCTCCCCACGCGGCAAAAGGGGCCAAAACCAGCAATGGTCGGGCCAGTCAAAGTCAGGTAGGCCACTCTTGACACGATAAGATTGTCAGACAATCTTGTAGTGCTACCAAACTGTGAACAAGCCAGGGACCGAATGTGAATCGCCAACGCCTCGCTTTCTCGCTGGTCATGATCGTCTTGACCCTCGTGGCCTGGGGCGGTCGCTTTCCAGCGGCGGACCCAGCGGTACCGCTGACCGGTTCGTCGTCGGGTCTGGATGTGGTTTTCGACAAGGAAATCCATCCGCTGCTGGCCAAAACCTGCGGAAAGTGCCATGGGAAAACGCCCAAGGACAACGACCTCGATCTCACGAGGTTTGGCAAAGCCGGGGAACTACTCGCCAAGCCCAAGGTTCTTGCCGATATCGCGGAACGCCTGAACGCAGGTGACATGCCACCCCGTGAAGCGCCCCAGCCAAGCAAGGCCGAGCGCGAGCGACTGCTGGCCTGGTTCAAGTCGGCCCTCGACGCGGAGGCGACCGCGCGGATTGGCGACCCCGGACCGGTGACGCTGCGCCGACTGAATAACGCCGAATACGACAATGTGATTCGCGATCTTACCGGAGTGGACATGCGACCGACGCGGGTGCGCGAATTTCCCGCCGACAGCGTCGGCGGCGAGGGATTCGCGAATGTCGGGGAAGCGATGCCGGTGACGCCGGGACTTGTCGAACGCTACCATCAGGCGGCGCGTGATGTCGCCGCGCACGCCGTGCTCCTTCCATCGGGGTTCCGCTTTTCACCATCAACCGAGCGCCGGGATTGGACCGACGAGGTTCTCGGTGAAATCCGCGGCTTCCACGCGCGCCATGCCGGGCCCAACGGGGAACCGCCGCTGGCGGCCCACCTCGCCGCGACCCTCAAGCACCGCGACAGGCTCACCCGCGGCGGCGCGGCCGCCATCGCGGAGGTCGCCACCGAGGAAAAGCTGAACCGGACATACTTGGCCGCGCTTTGGGCGGGGCTCAACGGCAAGTCGGCCTCCCCGGCGGAAGCGATCGCCCAGTCGAGGCAGTGGCATGAGAAAGCGGTTCGGGACGAAGCCGAGAAGCGGCGAAGGCAGACAGCTTTCGAATCGGCCAAGAAGTTGGTGGACCTACGCTGGGCCGCGTCGAGACGGGTCCTCACGGAGTCGAAAGTCGCGGAGGCGGGTTCCGTCGCATTCGAGCGAAAGGTCTCCGTCCAACCTGGCGAGATACTGCTCCTCACCGTTCTTCCAAACCAAAATCACGGGGCCGACAGCACGCTCATCGAATGGACGGTTCGTGAAACCAACGGTGAAAAGCGAACCTGGAACATCGCCGATGTGGTGCCGAACCTGCTGAAGGGGAACCCATGGCCGGACAAGCATGAGGCCCGTTGGAGCTTCCTGGAAGCGGGCTCCACCCCGGTTTTCCTGACCGACTATCGCGACGGCTTCGCCGGGCATCCCGGACTGAAATCGTGGAGCAACGGTTCCGAACCGTCGGTCTTCGTGAACTCGGGAGCGGAACCGATCAAGGCATGGACGACCCTGCCCGCCCGATCGGTCTTCGCGCATCCCGGCCAGAAGAGAAATGTGGCCATCGCCTGGACGAGTCCCATCTCGGGTGAGTTGGTGGCCACGGGCCGCGTTGCCGATGTCCACCCGTCCGGCGGCGACGGCGTGTCGTTCGAACTGTCGCATGTCGCGGCCCCGGAATTGGGAAAGGCGCTTGCCGAGCTAGGCAACAGGCCCATGGTTCGTCCGGATGCGGGCCTGCCGCCCGACATGCTGTCCGTGGTGCGGGAAAAGTGGCGTGAAGCCACCACCGACCCGGCACCGGTCATTGCGGCGATCAAGGCCATGCAGGACCAGTTGTTTCAAGGAAACTACGGGAAGAACGCGGCCATGGCTGTTGGCAATGGGTTTCCAGCCTGGCAGGATGTGCGCCGCGAGGTGTCAATGGAAAGGGTTCAAGGTGCCGCCCGTGAACCGCTGTTCCGCATGGTGTCTTTGCCCGCCCAGCCGGACACATTCGTGGTTTGGGACCGGCTGCGGCTGGAGGGTGGCGACGGGCCGGCATTGGTGTTCGCCGAGCATCCCGAATGGGGCGCGGCGATCGAGCAAGCCTCCGGACTCAGGTTCGGCCGGCATCCCAAGGGTCGCGGGGTGCCAAAGTCCGCCCTCGTCACGGCGGCCGGTGCCGAGGTCGTCATCGACCTGAGAAAATTGCCGGCGGAAATGCAGAAGGCGCTCACGCTGCCCCGGTTCCTCCGGGCGGATGTGAGCCTCGATGAGGCGAGTCCGGAAACAGCCTCGGTTCAGGCATTCCTGATCGCCGCCACGGGTGGAGGTGGCAGGCTGGCCGAACCGGTCGCCAAGGCGACGCAGGACGACCCCCTGGCCGCGCGGATCTCGCATCCACGCGTCGCGGCGGAACGGGCCAAGCCGGCGGCGGAGTTCCGCGCGCTGTTCCCGCCAGCGGTCCTTTTTCAGCCAATCATCCCGCGAGACGCGCAGGGGAGCGTTTTCCTCTACCGCCGGGAGGACGAACCGTTGCGCCGACTCTTACTTGATGACGCCGGCCGGTCGGAGATCAATCGGCTCTGGAGCGAGCTGGAGTTCGTGAGCGAGCAGGCGCTCGCCACCCCGATCGCCTATGAAGGACTCGTCCAATACTACCGGAAGCCGAACGACGGCGCCCGGATCATGTTCTTCTACATCCAGGAGTTTGAAAAGCAGATCAAGCGGGAGGAGAAGGCGTTTCTCGAGGCCCAGGCCGCGGCGGCACCAAGGCACCTCGAGGCCCTCCTGGCATTCGCCGCGAAGGCATGGCGTCGTCCGCTCGACGCGGATGAGCGCGCTGTGATCCTCGCGTCGTACCACGCCGACCGCAAGGAAGGCGTCAAGCACGATCCGGCATTCCGGGCCGCGCTTGCGCGTGTCCTCTCATCGCCCTGGTTCCTTTACCGGGTCGAACAGCCGGCGGCCGGGCCTCGCTGGGGGCCGGTGTCAGGCGCGGAACTGGCGACACGGCTCAGCTTCCTCCTTTGGGAATCCATTCCCGACGACGAATTGCGCGCGAAAGCCTCGAGGCTTCACGAACCGATGGTTTTGGAAGAGCAATTGCGCCGGATGCTCAAGGACAGCCGGGTGCGGGGCATGGCGGAGGAGTTCGGCGCCCGCTGGCTCGGGGTGCGGGACTTCGCGACCAGCCATGGCCGCAACCTGAAGCAGTTCCCCGAATTCACCCCGGCGTTGCGCGACGCCTTGGCCGAGGAGCCGGTGAGGTTCTTCGAGGATCTGCTGCTGAACGACCGTCCGGTTGCCGACCTGATCGACGCCGACGCGGTGGTCGTGAACGAAATGCTTGCCAGCCATTATGGAATTCCGGGCGTGAAAGGGGCGAATTGGCGCCGGGTTGAGAAAGTGGAAGTCCATGGCCGCGGGGGCCTGCTCGGTTTTGGCGCGGTGCTCGCCAAGCAGTCGGCCGCCTCCCGCACAAGCCCGGTCAAGCGCGGGACATGGGTGGTCCAGATTCTGGGTGAGCGCCTGCCCAAGGTTCCGCCGAATGTGCCGCCGCTGCCGGAGACGCCGCCACCCGGGCTGAGCGTTCGCGAGATCACCGACCGCCACCGCAAGGACCAGGCCTGCGCCAACTGCCACATTCGCATCGATCCCTACGGCATGGCGCTGGAACGGTTCGACGCGATCGGCCGGCTGAGGCCCGCCCGGGAACTGAAGCCGGGCGACACCAAGGCAACGCTCGCGGATGGAAGGGAAATCGACGACTTCGCCGGGCTAAGGAAGTATCTGGCGGGCCCAAGGCGGCAGGACCTGCTGCAATCCCTGGCCAAAAAGCTGGTCGGCTACTCCCTGGGCCGATCGGTCCAGTTGTCGGACCGCAAACTGGTTGACGAGGTGGGCAGGAGCATGGCCGCCGGCGGACGCTGGTCGGATGCCCTTCTCGCCATCGTTCAAAGCGAGCAGTTTCACTCGATTCGTCCTGAGGCCGTCGCGGTAAAACCCTGAACTTGAAAGCGGAACCCACGAGGAAAAACCATGAACGCCAAACCGGGTTCGAACATCACACGGCGCACCATGCTGCGTGGCCTCGGTGTGTCGATGGCCTTGCCATGGCTTGAGTCGCTGCCGTCCGCCGTGGCGGCCCCGAGCGGTTCACGACCGCCTACCCGCACCTTGGTCACTTTCACCGGCATGGGCTTCCACTCGCAGCACTGGTGGGCCAAGGGCGAAGGCGCTCGCATGGAACTCGGGCCGTGCCTCAAGCCGCTTGAACCATGGAAGGATCGGCTGGTGTTCCTTCGCGGCTTGTGGAACGAGCAGGCCAACAACGGTGTCATCCACTGCATGCAGACGGGGAACATGCTCAGCGGCGCCGTGATGTCCAAGACCGAAGTGCGCACGGGCGTGAGCTTCGACCAGTTGATGGCGCAGCGGATTGGCGACCGCACCCGGATTCCGTCATTGGTGCTGGGCTGCGAAGGCCCGATCCCGGGCCTCCAGGATGGCCATCCGTTGCTTTACAGCTCGCACATTTCCTGGAGCACGGCGGTGTCTCCGACATGGACCGAGACGCGTCCGGCGCTGGCGTTCGACCAACTCTTCCGCACCGACCGGAACCGCGGCGACCGGCGCGTTGTCGATGCCGTCCTTGAAGACGCCAAGTCGCTCAGGCGGCGGCTTTCCGTCTCGGACCAGCAACGGTTCGAGGAATACCTCGGGAGCGTCCACGAGATCGAGGGACGCATCAAGCGGGCGGGCAAGGAGAGGGATCCCGGAGCCTGGAAGCCCACCCTCGCCTCCCCGGACCGCCCCCGGCCTGCCGACGGCATTCCCGCGGAGATTCCCGAGTACTGGAAACTGATGAACGACATCATGGTGCTCGCCTTCCGCACCGACACCACCCGGATCGCGACCCTCAAGTATTGCAACGACGGCTCTGCCGAGACTCACACGCACTGCGGGGCGAGGGATCAACATCACCAGATGGCCCACACCCAGCCGAAAGAACTTGTTCCCCTCAACCAGTTCTTCATGTCGCAACTCGCCTACCTCTGCGAGCGGATGTCGGAGGTGAAGGAAGGCGACCGCACGCTGCTCGACAACACCGCGATCATGCACTGCTCGAGCATGCTGCACGGCAACCATGACTCCAATCAGTTGCCGATCATCTTGCTAGGCGGCGCGGGGGGCAAACTTCGCGGGGGACGGGCGCTCGATTACCTGAATTCGCCAAACCGGCGCATGTGCAGCCTGTTTCTCCATCTCATGGATTGGGGCGGCCTGGAACTCGACCGATTCGGAGACTCCAACGAACGACTAACTGGCATCTGATCGGTTCGCGGTCTGGAGGACGGAATAGCTTCCGCCCTTGGATCCCCCCAACAGACAACCCACGGCAGCTTCCGGGCTCTGGGGGCGTGGCCGGTCGGCACGCCGGTGGCGTCCCAACCTTTTCCCCATGATGCCCTGTCTGCTGTGCCCATTTTATTTCTGCCATTTCTCTAGCCGACGGATTGCCGGCGCCGCAAAACCCGTGGGAAAGCCGAGGATCGCGGCAAGGTTCGGGGGCGCGACAGGCGAGCCTTGAATGGCTTCATAAAAAGAGACTGGAGTGTGGGAGGCCAGCCACTCCCTCGGCAATCGCGGAAAGCCCGCGGATGGAATCCGCGGGGACAAGAAAAGCCCGTTTATTGAGAAGCGGAGTGCGGCATGCGCAGTGAAAACCAGGAACGCGCCGTGCTGGTCACCGGCGGCACGCGTGGAATCGGCGAAGGGGTGTCGAGGCATCTCGCATCCCTGGGATATCGTGTTCTCGCGGCGGGCATCAGCCAGGATGAACGCGATGCATTCACGCCGCAGCATGGAATTGAAACCGTTCTGCTGGATGTCACCGATGAAAGCTCCGTCTCGGCGCTGGTCGCCGGCCTTCCGAAACTCGCGGGTCTTGTGAACTGCGCCGGTATCCTCCAACGAGGCGGGGCCGAGTTCGAGATTGAACGCTTCCGGCGGACAATCGAGGTGAACCTGGTCGGCACGATGCGCGTGTGCCTCGCGGCAAAAGCATTGCTCGCGGCGGGAGGGGCCATTGTCAACACGGCGTCGATGCTCTCTTTCTTCGGTTCGCCTTTCGTCCCAGCCTATTCCGCGTCCAAGGGAGGCGTCGCGCAACTCACGAAAAGCCTGGCGGCGGCCTGGGCCGCCGACGGCATTCGCGTCAATGCTGTCGCTCCCGGTTGGATCGAAACGGAAATGACGCGGCCCCTCGTGGAGGATGCAGGTCGTTCAGCGGCGCTCATGGCTCGCACGCCGATGGGCCGCTGGGGGAAGCCCGGCGATGTCGCCGGCGCGGTGGCTTTCCTGCTCTCGCAAGAGGCGAATTTCATCACGGGTGCGATCATCCCGGTCGATGGCGGCTACCTGTGCTTGTGATGATTTTTTCCGGCCGTTTGTTCAACGCCGATCCGGGGTTCCAGGCACCGGCTTTAATCATGGCGCAAGGGAGGATATGAGATGTCGGATTCCGACAAGTGGGTTCCCTACCGGCATAGGCAGCCGGCCGAGTCGCCGCCTGAACTGCTGGTGCCGAGCGTGATGCCGACCGATGAGCGGGTATGGGTTCCGGTCGAACAGAATGTGTGGTTTCGGCCACTGCTCATGTGTGTGTCGCGCGGTTACTGGTGCAACCTGCTTCGCGTGCGGCGGTCCGGCGTGCTGTCGCGGCATCGCCATCCGCTGCCGGTTCACGGGCTTGTCCTGAAGGGAGAATGGCGATACCTCGAGCACGACTGGATCGCTCGGGAGGGCAGCTATGTGTACGAGACGCCGGGCGAGACCCACACGCTCGTAGTCGATCCCCATGTGGACGAAATGATCACATTCTTCCAAGTGAACGGGGCGATGATTTATGTCGACCCCGACGGTAATGTCACCGGCTTCGACGATGTGTTCACCCGCCTTGAAAAATGCCGGAATCACTATGCCGCCTGCGGCCTCGGCAGCGAATACATCGAGCAGTTCATTCGTTGAAAGTGTTTGGAGTTGTCGATTTCCATCCGAAAAAACTTATGGCACGCGAAAGCCATTCAACCTGAAGACTGGGCGCAGCAATTCTTGGTTTGCAATCACGCCGTGGTCTCAAAACTGCGGGCAAAATCAGGTTCGGCAGCAACCACTTCTCCAGACTGCTGTCATGAATCGTTGTCATTTCAACAGAAGTTGAGGGTTATTGTGTTGGGATGTCATTTACTCCCGGGCTTTGCGGACGGAGGCCGGATACCCATGAATCGCAGCCTTGCCATCCTTCCCATGGTGCTGATTCAGGCGTCGTGGGTCACAGGCCAGATTTCGTCCGATGAATTGAACGAGGCGCCGTCCTCCGTCCAATCGCGCTTGGCCGCAGGCGACGGGAACAAGGATGGATCCCTGAGTCTGGAGGAAGTTCGTGGCCACCTCGGGCTCGTGGCCCAGCCGACGAAACGGAGTGGCATCGAACCGGCGCCGAAACCGCGCACCGAACTTCCACCGAACTCCAAGGCAAGCGATTCTTCGCCAGAAAACAAACCATCTTCGGCACCTTGGGTAACACCATCTGTGCGGGCGACCCGCGTGGAACGCCGCACCTTTGAAAGCGCCGCGGCCAAAACCACCGTGAGCTACCACATCTACACGCCAGAGCTTTACGGCCAGGACAAGGAGCGACGATTTCCGGTGCTGTATTGGCTTCACGGGTCAAGCGGCGGCTTGCCGGGGATCAAACCGCTCAGCGAGTTTTTTGACGAAGCGATCCGCAAGGAAAAAATGCCGCCCGCGCTTGTGGTGTTTCCCAACGGCCTCGAACTCAGCATGTGGTGCGACTCGAAGGATGGCCGGGTGCCGATGGAGACCGTCGTGGTCAAGGAACTTTTGCCGCACATCGACCAATCGTTTCGCACGCTGGCAACCCGGAATGGAAGGATCCTGGAAGGATTCAGCATGGGCGGTTACGGGGCGGCCCGCCTCGGGTTCCTTTATCCCGAAACTTTCGGGGCCATCTCCGTGCTGGCTGGTGGGCCGTTGGACCTGGAATTCCAAGGCCCCCGCGCGAAGGGCAACCCGGCCGGCCGTGAGCGGATCCTCAAAAACACTTTCGGAGGCGACCTTGAGGATTTCAAAGCCAAAAGCCCGCTGACCGCGGTGTCGAAAGCTGGGGCGAATCCAGCGGCGAAGCCCAAGGTGCGTGTGGCGGTCGGCAGCCGTGACTTCACGGCGGACTTGAATCGAGCCTTTTCAGAACACATGCAAAAGCAAAAGTTCGAGCACGATTTCACGCTTGTGCCCGGCGTTGGACACGACACGATGGCCCTCCTCAAGGGACTCGGGGAATCCAACTGGAACTTCTACAGGGATTCACTTGCCAAAAAGAAGAAATGAGGCAAGTGCGGCACCGCGGTTGATTGGATGCCCTTGATGATGGCAATCGTCAGCCGACGGCCAACAAACCTCATGGCCGGTTCATGCCGTTGTCTCGTTGGCTGAGTGCCAACAAGAAGGGGTTTTCATGTCCCATGAACTGGCGAGGGAAAAACTGGAACCGGTTTCGCATCAGACAACAACCTTGCTCCTTGATGATGGAACCGGCAAAAGGCTACCCCCCGCCCCACAACGCCTTGCTCCGCCTGGTGAACATGCCTGCCGTGAAGTGGCCCGTTACGGTGGTAGGCCCATCAAATAATGTAATTTGATTGTGGGCCCCGCGTTATCAAGGTGTGCCCAGTCCATTTGCTGAAACCAGGTGGGCGCAGTCCGTTGAGGCCATGATCGCCATGAAGCGAAACCTTGCCATCCTGCTCATGACATTGCTGACGACATCCGCCCTGATGGGCCAGCGCGATCTCATCATGTCGCGCTTCAAGCAACTTGACACGAATGGAGACGGAAAGCTTTCCGTGGAGGAACTCAAGGCGGCGCCGCAGGTGATGAATCGCCTCAAGGGGGCCGATGGGAATTCTGATGGGTTCCTCACCCTTGATGAAATCCTGAAACATCTCGCATCCCAGGCGCTGATGCCGAAAATCGGAAATGAATCGCAACCCGCCGCTCCCATCCGCGAGGCACCCAAGGTTCTGGCACCCAACAGCGCGGGCATCGGCAGGATGATGCCGGACATTAGGTTGAAATCACTCCAAGGCAAAGAACTCCACTTGCGAAACCTGCTTGGCAAGAACGGTCTTGTCATCGCGTTCACCAACACCACCTGCCCGATCTGCAAGAAGTATGGCCCGACCCTGACAAAGTTGGAGGAAACCCTGGCTGCGAAAGGACTGGCGGTGCTATTCGTCAACCCGACCGCCAACGAGAAGGCTGACGACATGACCGCATTCGTCGCGGCCCACAAGCTGAAAGGCCCGTACATTCACGACCTTGACGGCAGCGTCGCCAAGTCGCTTGGCGCGGCCAGCACCGCCGAGGTGTTCCTGCTGGACAAACAACGCACGGTGGCCTATCGCGGGGCGATCGACGACCAGTACGGCCTCGGCTACTCCCATGAGACCCCAAGGCGGGCTTACCTGCTCGACGCCGCCACGGCTTTGTTGACGGATCGGACAGCGGATCCCGCGGCAACCACCGCCCCAGGGTGCGAACTCGACCCGTCGACCGCGAAGGCGGCCCCCGCCAGCGTGACCTACCACAACCGCATCTCGCGAATCGTGCAGGCCAACTGCATCGAATGCCACCGCGGCGGCGGTGTTGGTCCGTTCAGCCTCGAAAGCTACGAGGATGTGGTCGCGCACGCGGGGATGATTCGCAAGGTGGTTGAAAAGGGCACCATGCCACCATGGTTCGCCGCCACGGCCGGTGAGGGCAAGCCAAGCCACTGGGCCAACGACCGCAGTTTACCCGCCGCCGACAAGGCGGACCTGTTCGCCTGGCTCAAGGGCGACCGGCCCAAGGGTGATCCAGCCGACGCCCCCCTGCCCCGTACCTACTCCGACGGCTGGCTCATTGGGAAACCCGATGCCGTGTTCGAGTTCCCCAAGGCTGTCGCGGTCAAGGCGAATGGCACCATGCCCTACCAGACTGTCGTGGTTGAAACGGGGATTGAGGAAGACAAATGGGTCAAGGCGGTGGAGGTGCGACCGTCGGCCCGCGCCGTGGTTCATCATGTGCTTGTCTTCGTGGTGCCGCCGGGAATGAATGAGGCGGATGATTCGCGTGATTCGGCCGCCGAGGAACGCAAGGGGTTCTTCGCCGTGTATGTGCCGGGCCAAAGTGTGCTGAGCTACCCCGAAGGCTATGCCAAGAGGTTGCCAAAGGGATCGAGACTGAGATTCCAGATGCACTACACACCAAGCGGCATCGCAACCGAGGACAAGACACGAATCGGCCTGGTTTTTTCGAAAACCGCGCCGGACCATGAAGTGAGAGTCGTGGGCATCGTGAATCCGCGCCTCAGCGTCCCGCCCGGCGCCGACAATCATGCCGTCGAAGCCGTCCTGCGCGTCCCCGCCAACGCCACCATGCTCGGGTTTCTTCCGCACATGCACCTGCGGGGCAAGGCTTTCCGCTACGAGATCACTCCTCCCGGCGGCAAAACCGAAACGGCGCTCGACATCCCGCGCTACGACTTCAATTGGCAGCTTTATTATCGCCTTGCCGAGCCCCAATTGCTGACTTCCGGAACGGTGATCAAGGCCACCGGCTGGTATGACAACAGCCCGGGGAACCCGGCCAACCCCGACCCGAAAAAAACCGTCCGTTGGGGCCCGCAGACGACCGATGAGATGATGCTCGGTTACATCGAATATGTGACGCCCGTCCCCGCCAAGCGCTAAGCTTTCCCGTGGCAGGAAAAATCATCCACGCCGCCGGTTTGTCGCACATCAAGGCCAGCAACTGACTGCCCAGCCGGCCGTTGCCGGCCATCTCACCGGCAACTGGTCCTTCATCAAACAGGCCACGGGACTTACAATCAGTCATCGGGATTTTGCAGTCAACAGCACAAAGGATAGGCAAATGCGCTCATTCATATTGGCAATCGCTCTCACGGTTGGAGTGATGGGCAGGCATGGCAGCGCTGATGAACCCGCCGAAAAACGCACCTACTGGGTGTATGAAGGCAGATGGTTCTCCAAGTCGAACGACGGCACATGGCACGAATTGAACGAGCCAACCTTTCGCAAGCTCGGCAAGCCATACCTATTCAAGGAAGTCCGCAGGACCCCCGACTTCGTTGAACTTCGAGACGATGGCCGCAAGGTGGAAGTCAGGCTGATGAGCGATGGCTCGCTGGTGCGCCTGATCGACAAACCCGGAGCGGAGTGGGAGGCCCTTTACAAGGGAAGGTGGAAATCCCCGTCACCGCTTGAATGAATTTTCCAGCCGGCCTGTGCCTGGCATGGAACAGCGCCCGGTGCCTGACGCCTCGAGACAAACCGGCATTGGCCGATTGTGAGCGGCCCATGTTTTTGTTGGTGGGATGGGGCGGGCGCCCTACTCTTCTTGTCAGGGGTTGCCCGCCCGGATGGCCGGATTATTGAACACTCCCCAGCGACATTCTCAAACCGTTTCATGGTGATGACAGATGGCCTTCCCTCCCCGCTGCCGCGTCGAGCCACGCCCGCATCACTCCTTTGCCTTCATGATTGATGGAAACGAGGTCTCCTGCTGGCAGGCCGGGCAAGACCATCCCCGACCTTTCCTGTTTCCAATCAGAGGCCCCTCCGGCAGGTCGCTGACCCGGATCGGCCATCCGGGCGCCCCGAATCACGATCACCACTTGTCAGTCTGGTTCGCCCACGCCGCCGTGGCTGGAATTGATTTCTGGTCGAACAAGCCGGGCCCGCGCATCCGGCAAAAGGAATGGCTGGCCCAGGAGGACGGCGACAACCGGGCCGTTCTGGCCGTGCGCTTGGGATGGAACGATGGCCATGACGCCGGAGACCTGCTCGAGCAGGATGTGGTTTTCTCCGCCTCGCCGCTTGGCAAGCCGGGCGAATGGTCGATGGAAATCCAAGCCACCCTCCGGCCGGCATCGCCAACCTTGCTGTTCCAAAAATCGAACTTCGGACTGCTCGCGGTCCGCGTGGCGCGGGAAGTCTCGGAACATTTCGGAAGGGGCAGAATCACCGGATCCAGTGGCAAGACGGGCGAACCGGCACTGTTCAACCAACCCAACGCGTGGATGGATTATTCGTGCGTGGAAGCGGGCCACGAGGAAGGAATCACGCTGATCGACCACCCCGAAAACCCGGGACACCCCGCCCGCTGGCATGTCCGGGCCGACGGTTGGATGGGCCCCTCCCTCACCCGGACCGATGAGATCACCCTGAAGCGGGAAAAGCCCCTTGTGCTGCGTTACCTGCTGGTGGCGCACTCCGGACCGGCCGATCCAGCCGGGATCAAGGTCCAGTCCGATTCGTTCGCCCTATCAAGTCGATGGATGGTCACGAGGTCAACCAGGCCGCATCGATTCAACGAGGTCCGTCGTTCGGGCGAATGAATGCCGGTCATGCCGACTATGACGGCTGCAAGCCTGACCCGGTAAAATGTGCCGCGTGGGAAAGGCAAACCGGTATCGCAGAAGGGCCAACCCTCCGGTTCAACTAAGGAAAACGGGGGGATCAATCGTGCGCAGGGACCTTGTTGGCTGGCGAGTCATCATCACGGGGGCGAGCCGCGGCATCGGTCGCGAACTGGCCATTCAGGCCGCGGCATCAGGCGCCAGGGTGCTGGCCACGGGCCGCGACGAATCGGCGCTCGCCAGCCTTTCGGCGGATGCCGCCGCGGCGGGGGACGAATGCCTTTACCTGTCCGGCGACATCACCAGCCCCGAGTTCCGCGAGCGACTCGTCGGGCACGCCGAACACGCCATGGGAGGCCTCGACGGCCTAGTGAACAACGCCGGCATCGGCACCTGGAACCATGTCGGCGCGGGTGACGAGGCCACCTTCCGGTCGATCATGGAAACCAACTTCTTCGCTCCGGTGGAACTGGTTCGATCGGCGCTGCCGCTTCTGAGGCTTGGCAACCGGCCGGCGATCCTGAATGTCGCGAGCCGGTGCGGTCGATGCGCCTTGCCGTCATGGACCGAATATTCCGCGAGCAAGGCGGCGCTTGTCGGCATCTCCGAATCGATGCGGGCCGAGTTCGCGCGTTTCGACATAGATGTCCTTCTCGCCCTGCCCGGGAAGACCTCAACCGAATTCTTCGCGAATTGCGCCAGGCTGGAAGGCAAGGCCGACCTGAGGTTTGATGAGGGCATGCCGGCGGCCCGCGTGGCCCGGGCCCTGGTCGGCATGCTGCGCTCGGGCAAGCGAGAGTCCTGGATCGGCGGCGATTCCTACTGGATGCTGCTCACGCGCCGGTTCTTCCCCGGAATCGTGCGCCGCCTGCTGGCCCGCAAGGTTCGCCAGCTTTACGCGAACACCTGAAAAGGCCGACTCGGAGCGACGGAATGTGTGGAATCGCTGGAATGGTGGATTTGTCGGGGCGCCGCAGGCCGGTGAACCCGGGACGGCTCCGCGCCATGGCCGGGGCGATCATTCATCGCGGTCCCGACGAGGAAGGATTCCTCTTTGAGCCGGGGATCGGTTTCGCCAACAGGCGGCTGAGCATCGTAGGCCTCGCCGACGGCCAGCAACCGGTCCGCAGCGAGGATGGCCAGGTCCAGGCCGTGTTCAACGGCGAGTTCTACGACTATCCCGAGTTGAAACAAGAACTCCAGGCGCGGGGACACATCTTCAAGTCGCACTGCGACACGGAACTGATTCCCCACCTGTGGGAAGACCATGCCGACCGCCTCGTCGACCGCCTCCGCGGCCAGTTCGCGTTCGCCGTGCACGATTCCCGCGCCAACAGGGTGGTGATCGCGCGGGACAGGTTCGGCATATGCCCGCTCTACTGGACCCTGGCCGAGGAGGATGCCGGCAAGTGGCTGGTCTTCGGCTCAGAGATCAAGGCGATCCTGGCCTCCGGACTCGTCAAGGCGCGCCCCGATCGCGAGGGAATCAGCTCATTCTTCTCATTTTTCGGCGTCCCCGGCCCGCGCACCTGCTTCGAGGGAATCCACGCGCTGAGGCCCGGGCAACTGCTCGACATCTTCCTCACGCCCGGCCGCGACGCCGTCTGGCAAAGGCGGTCTTACTTCGACATGGATTTCCCCGACAGGGGCGACGAGGTGCGCGCCCCGCTGGGGGAATTGGTCGACCGCTTCGAGAAGGTCCTCTACGGGGCCGTTGAGCGCCGGCTGCGCGCCGATGTGCCCGTCGTCAGCTACCTTTCAGGAGGCGTTGACTCCGGAATCGTCGTCGCCATGGCGAGCAAGGCGCTTGGCCGGCCCATACCATCCTTCACCATCCGCATCACCGATCCGCACCTCGACGAAACCGACAGGGCCATGGAGACGGCCAACAAGATCGGGTGCAAGCCATTCGTGGTCGACTTCGGGCCGGGCGAGGCGCTCAACACCTACCCCGAACTGATCGAGGCGGCCGAATCCCCGGTCATCGACACCTCGTGCGCGGCCTTGCTCATGCTTTCCCGCGCGGTTCACCAGCAGGGTTACAAGGTGGCCCTCACCGGCGAGGGTTCCGACGAGTGGATGGCGGGATATCCCTGGCACAAGACTTTCCGCGTGACCTCGTTCATCGACAGGCTCACGGGCCTGCCCTTCAGCACGGCCATTCGCGACCTGTTTGTGGCGATGGCGCCGGGAAGGAAGTTCCCCGCCAGCATGGCCAGGCGTGTCCGCGAGTCGGTGGGTGGCTACAACGGCTGGCTCGACATCTACGGCATCGTCGGAATGTCGAAGCTGAGGCTGTTCTCCGACCCGATGCTGGAGACGGCGTTCGCCCACAATCCTTTCTCCGACCTTGAACTGCCGCTGGAACGGTTCCGTAAGATCCACCCGATGAACAGGGAACTGTACATGTCGGGGCGCTGCCACCTGCCCGGACTCCTGCTCAACGCCAAGGGCGACCGCATCGCGATGCACAATTCCGTCGAGGCCCGCTATCCGTTCCTCGACGAGCAGGTGTTCCGTTTCCTCGCCGACATCCACCCCGACTACAAGTTCAAGGGCCTCAGGGAAAAGCACATCCTCAGGGAAATGTCGGAACGCTGGCTGCCCCGTAATATCGCCCGCCGCCGCAAGGCGATGTTCCGGGCGCCGTTCGACTCATTTCACATTGAGGGGGCGCCGGCCTATGTGACTCAGCTGTTATCCGAGGAGTCACTGCGACGCACCGGGTACTTCTCCGGCAAGGGCTTGGCGGAAGCCAGGGCCGCCTACCCCAGATTCGCCAGAAACGATCCAAGGCGAACCTCGATTGAAATGGGCTTGGCGGGATTGGTGGCCACTCAGCTTTGGCACCATGTTTATATCGAGCCGGTCTTATGCGATCTGCCCGGATGGACACCCCCGCCAATCAACTAGGCCCAAACCTCCAGCCTTATCTATTCAACGCAAGCTACTGATTGCGGATCGACTGCTGGTGCCTGCTTGTTTGATCCGATAAACTTGAATCATGGGTTATTCACTGACCACGCTCTGGTACGAGCGCCAGCGTTACTTTCCGGCCATCTTGGCCGTGGGGTTCAGTTCGCTGCTGGGCTGCCTGCAGTTTGGCCTGCTTTTGGGTCTTTTCTCCATCGTCAGCATCCCGATTGACAATAGCCGCGCCGACATCTGGCTCGGGGCGCCGCAGGCGCTCAGCGTCGACCTCGGCCGGCCCATCAGGGAAAGCCAAGCCGTCGATCGACTAGCCTCCAATCCCGAGGTCGATCGTTGCGAAACCTACCTGCAAGGCTTCGCCTACTGGGCCAAACCCAATGGAGGCATGGAGTTGTGCATGGTCATCGGCTGCCGCCTCGACGACCAGTCGTTGGGCCGAATCAAGCAGCTAACCCCCGAACTGCACCATCAGTTGACCGAACCCGGCTCGATCGTCGTCGACGAATCCGACCTCAACCGGCTCGGCCTCAAGCAGGTTGGCGACACCGCTGAGATTGTTGGAAACCGCGTGCGGGTGGTAGGACTGACCAAGGGAGTGAAAAGCTTGGCGGGTCCTTATGTCATGTGTTCGGTCACCACGGCACGCTCCCTTCTCAGGCTGATGCCGGAACAGATCACCTATGTGCTGGGCAAATGCCATGATTCGGCCGATGCCGCCAAGGTGGTGGCGCGGTTGCGCCAGGCGCATGGCACCGATATCTCGGTGTTCGCCGCCGATGAATTCTCCTTCAGGTCGCGTTGGCACTGGCTCACCAAGACCAAGGCGGGCTTCGCGCTGGGTTATGCCGCTGTTTTGGGCCTCATGGTCGGGGCCGTCGTGACAAGCCAAACCCTTTATGCCGCCACGGCGGCCTCCATGCGCGAGTTCGCCGTCCTGCGCGCCATGGGCATACCGCGATGGCGGATGTCCGTGCTGGTGATGTCGCAGGCCACCTGGGTGGGTGTCGTGGGGGTGCTTCTCTCGTTTCCGGGGATCTTTGGCCTCGCGCGGGTTGCCGACATTTACGGCGTGCAGGTTTTGCTCGACTGGAGAATGTTGGCAAGCGTTTCCGGTATTACGCTTGTCATGGCCGTATTCTCCGGACTTTACGCCCTTCGATCATTGAAACATGTCGAACCGGCGCTGCTTCTGCGTTAGTCTCTACGGACTTCCTGCCGACGATAGGCTGAACATGAAGGGAGACGGGCCTTTGCGACTTGGGGAGACGATCCTTCAGGCTGAGAACCTCACCCGTGGATTCGGGGTGGGCTCCCAGTTCACCCTCGCGGTGGATCATGTCTCCGTTGAGGTGCTTTCAGGCCAGTTCGTCCTGATCATGGGCCCTTCGGGCAGCGGCAAGTCGACCATGCTTGCCATTCTTTCGGGCCTCCTTCGCCCCGATGGCGGCACGGTTCATTGCCTGGGTGAAAACATCTGGGCCATGAGCGATGTCGAACGAGAACAGTTCAGGCTCGAGCATTGCGGATTCATTTTTCAGGGTTACAACCTGTTCGCCGCGCTGACGGCTCGCCAGCAACTTGAGCTTGTGGCCACATGGGGCAATCATCTGGGCGCGAATGAAGCCAAGTGCCGCGCCGACAATCTCCTGGAGCGCCTTGGACTTGGCGGCAAGGAGCATCTGCGTCCTTCGGAGCTTTCGGGCGGCGAAAAACAACGCGTGGCCATCGGCCGGGCCTTGATCAAGAATCCCAATATCCTGTTCGCGGATGAACCCACCAGCGCGCTGGATTGGGCTCATGGCGAGGAAGTGGTCAAGCTGCTGAGGAACCTCACCCGCGAGGAGGGCGCCACGGTGGTTTGCGTGACGCACGACCCCAGGCTGGTTCCGTTCGCCGACCGGGTGTTCCATATGGAGGATGGCCGGCTTGTGAGGCAAAGCTACGGCTTCATGAGCCATCCGGAAGAAGCCATCGTAACCCTGCCGGAACCCGGAGAAGTTTTGCCGGGTCCGGATGATGTCGTCTCGTTCAGGCCAAGGATTGCCCCATGAGCCAGTCAACCAAGCCGCGAATCGTGCCCATGCCGGGGCCAGCCGACGAGACATCGCCACCAGAACCCCGCCGCCCCAAGGCTTCGAGCCGGGGCAATCCCGTTCCCGTGTTGGTCGGGTTGGGAATCTTGGTGGCTGGGGTCGCGGCGCTGGTGGCGACCCAACCCGAACTACTGGAATCGATGCCGATGTTCCGCAAGGGTGCGGGTCCTGGCTCAGAATTGCCCGGCGGCCCCGTATCCGCCGCCGCGCTGGACAGCGAGGAAAGAGTCGTTTGCGTCGCTTTCGTTGACGCTGAAAACGGTGTCGTGCCCCTTTATCCGCTGCAACCCGGTCGTGTTCTCAAGGTCGTCGCCAAGGAAGGCGAAACCGTGAAGTCCGGCGCCACGCTCATGGAAATGGAAAACACCCTGGCCCGAGCCCAGTTGGCCGAAGCGGAGGCGGATGTCGCCGCCGGTGGCGAGCAGGTGAAGCTGGCCCTGCTTCTGGTTGAGCAGCAGAAACAATCGGTTTCCGCCCAGAAGGCCGGAATCGAGGCCAAGGAGTTCGAACTGGGTTCAGCCAAGGCGAAACTCAAGCAATTGGAAAGCCTCGTGAAAAACAAGCTGGCCAAGCCCGAGGAACTGGAAAGCGCCTCCGAATTGATGCGCGCCGGCGAGAAGGCCGTTGAGGTGGAGCAGGCCAAGCTGCGAGCGGCGCAAACCCTCAAACCCGAGATCGCCGTTGAACAGGCCCGCAACGACCTCAAGGCCCGGGAGGCCCGCTTGGAAAAGGCTCGCTTCGCCTTGGAGGAGACCAAGATCAAGGCTCCCGCCGATGGCTCGGTTCTGAGATGGTACATCCATGAGGGCGAAACCTTGGGGCCGGCCCCCCGCACCCCCGCGATGATGTTCTGCCGGTCAGGGAAAAAGGTGGTTCGCGCCGAGGTGGAGCAGGAATTCGCCCGTCGGGTTCACGCTGGGCAGAAAGCCGAGATCCGCGACGACACCACCGTGAGCGGACCGGTTTACAATGGCAAGGTCACCAAGGTTTCGGACTGGTATTCACATCGCCGTTCGATCATCCTTGAACCGCTCCAGTACAATGATGTGCGCACGCTGGAGTGCCTGATCGAAATCGAGGAGTCGGAAGGCAAGCCTCCCCTCCGGATCGGGCAACGGGTGCGCGTGAAACTCATGGGCAAGGGCACCTGACCGCCGGGGCCCGCTCCCACTTCTCGGGAAGGATTCCTGGAGGCAAACCTTGGCCAGCCGCCGATTATCTTCCGGCGTGAGCGCTTGCTCAATCATTGTCTGCTGCATGTGCGGATGCCTTGGCCCATCGTCCCAAGCCAACATGGCCTGGGCCACCGGCCTCGTTGCCCCCCAACCCCAGGCGCCGGCCGTTCCCGCCGGGGTGCCCGATGCCGAACGCATCAAGGGCGACCCCGTTGGCTTCCTGAAGGAATGCCTCGCCATTCAGGATGCCCGGATCCATGGTTATTCCTGCCTGCTCAACAAGCAGGAGCGAATCAACGGCTCGATGCAGCAACCCGAGGAGATCTGGGTCGATTTCAGGGAAAAGCCCTTCTCCGTGCGGATGTCGTGGCGGAGAGGTGCCGGAATCGCCAATTCCGCACTCTATGTGGAGGGTGAGAACGATGACAAGATCGTCGCGCAACCCCGAGGAATCCTGTCGCTGGCCGGGCAATTCGAGCGGGCGATCGACTCATCCGACGCCCAGCGGGGAAACCGTTATCGCATTGATGGTTTCGGCATGAAAAAGGGAATGAAACGCACGCTATCGGCATGGGAGGCGGCCAAGGCCCGCAACGAACTGGTGATCGAATACCTTGGTATCCAAAGGCCGCCAGAGTGCGACGAGAGGCCCTGCCATGTGCTGAGGCGACCGCGATATCCCAAGCCCGAGGAAGACGGGATCAGCGACCTGACCATCTGGATCGATGCCGAGACGCGCCAGCAGGTTCGATCCGTGATGTTCAACGACAGGGGCAAGCTTTTGGGCTCATATTCTTTCAGCGACATCCGGATCAATCCGGCGTGGCCGGCCGACACCTTCAAGCGTTCGAGCCTGAAATAGTCGCCGACCGCCCCCACCCCCATCCGCTATATTGATCCCTTGGATCCAAGTTCGTCCGTGGAACCGGGGCATGCCATTTTCGAAGGTGGAGTCGCAGGTTGATTTTCCCGCGCTAGAGCGCGAGGTCCTTTCGTTCTGGGACAGGGAAAACATTTTCGAAAAACTTCGTCGCCGCAATGCCGACGGGCCGCGCTGGTCGTTCCTTGACGGGCCCATCACGGCCAACAACCCCATGGGCGTCCACCATGCCTGGGGCCGCACCTACAAGGATGTTTTCCAGCGCTATCACGCCATGCTGGGTTGCCATCAACGGCACCAGAACGGGTTCGACTGCCAGGGCCTGTGGGTGGAAGTCGAGGTCGAGAAGGAACTGGGGCTCAAGTCCAAGCGCGACATCGAGAACCTTGTTCCCGGCGACCGGTTCGCGAGCATCGAGAAGTTCGTCGACTTGTGCAAGCGGCGGGTGGACCGGTTCGCCCGGGTGCAAACCGACCAGTCGATCCGCCTGGGCTACTGGATGGATTGGGACCGGGGCGATGACTGGAAGAAGCCGCCTGATGATCGTCGCAGCTACTTCACGATGTCGAACGAGAACAACGACACGATCTGGGGCTTCCTGCGAAAGTGCCATGACCGGGGCCTGGTGTACCGCGCCCACGACGCGATGCCCTGGTGCCCGCGCTGCTCGGTGGGCCTGAGCCAAATGGAAATGGCCGAGGGATACCAGATGGTCGCCCACAGGGCCATCTTCGTGAAGTTCCCGCTCGCTGATGCTCCGGGCGAAAACCTGCTTGTCTGGACCACGACTCCCTGGACGATGACAAGCAATGTCGCCGCGGCGGTGAACCCCGAGCTTTCGTACCTGAAGGTTCGCCACAAGGACGAGTTGTATTACATGGCCAAGGGGGCCTTCACGGCCCAGCGCCTCGAGGAGCAGTTCAGGCGCAAGGAATGGCTCGACGGCGTTCCACGGCTCAAGTCGCTCGAGCAGATGTTCAAGGAAAAAGGCGGCTACGAGATCGAGGGAGAGGTCCCCGGTTCATCTCTGGTCGGGCGAGGGTACCACGGACCGTTCGACGAACTGCCCGCCCAAAATGCCCGGGGAGGGTTTCCCGCCGAGGTGGCCCGGGTCGCGGCCATGCGGGCTCCCGGGCGCGATATCCCGGCGGCGCGCGAGGCGCACCGCGTGATCGCATGGCGGGATGTGGGCGAAACCGAGGGCACGGGCATCGTCCATATCGCCCCGGGATGCGGCAAGGAGGACTTCGGCCTCGGCAAGGAAAACGGGTTGCCGGTCGTCGCTCCACTGGATGAGTTCGGGAACTATGTGGACGGCTTTGGCGAACTCACGGGGGCCTCCGCCGCCGACCCGGCCACGGCCGACCGCGTGATCGGGATCCTGCAGAATTCAGCCAGGTTGTTCGCCTCCGAGAAATACCCGCACAAGTACCCCCATTGCTGGCGCTGCAAGACCGAGGTCCTGTTCAGGCTGGTCGACGAATGGTTCATCGGCATGTCGTGGAGGGAAGAGATCGCAAGGATTTGCCACGACATCCGCTGGATTCCCGAGTTCGGCCTCCAGCGCGAACTCGACTGGCTCAAGAACATGGGCGACTGGATGATTTCGAAGAAGCGCTTCTGGGGACTGGCCCTGCCCATCTGGGTGGACGAGTCCACGGGCGACTTCGAGGTGATCGGCTCCCGGGAGGAACTTCGATCGCGCGCCGTGGAAGGCTTCGAGGCGCTGGAGGGGCGCTCGCCCCACAAGCCCTGGATCGACAAGATCAAGATCCGCAACCCGAAAACCGGCAACCTGATGTCGCGCATCCCCGATGTCGGCAATCCATGGCTGGATGCCGGAATCGTCCCGTTCTCCACCATGGGCTACCGGACCGACCGGGAGGAGTGGGCCAAGTGGTATCCCGCCGACCTCATCACCGAGTGTTTCCCGGGCCAATTCCGCAACTGGTTCTATTCGCTGCTCGCCATGTCCGCCATGCTCGAGGGCAAGGCGCCGTTCCGCGCCCTGCTGGGCCACGCCCTCGTGCGCGACCAGACCGGCGACGAGATGCACAAGAGCAAGGGCAACTCGATCCCGTTCGAAGGTGCCGCGGACAACGGCTATGAGATCCGGGGCAAGGACGGAAAGCTGGGAAAGCACCCGCCCATGGGCGCCGACCTGGTGCGCTGGATGTTCTGCCGCCAAAACCCGTCCCAGAACATCAATTTCGGGCCTGTGCCCGCCGAGGAGATCCGGGCCCGCTTCCTGCTCAAGCTCTGGAACACCTATTCGTTCCTGTGCAATTACGCGCGGCTTGACAACTTCGACCCCGACGGGCGCCCCGTGCCCCTCGAAAGGCGGCCCGACCTCGACCGCTGGATCCTTTCCGACCTCCAAAAACTCCTCGAGTCAGCCCGGGAAGGGCTTGAAAACTACGACATTTCGGCCTTCTGCCTCGAGGTGGAACGATTTGTCGATGACAAGCTCAGCAACTGGTATGTGAGGCGCAACCGCCGCCGTTTCTGGAAGGGTGAAGCCGGGGAGGACAAGACCGCCGCTTACCAGACCCTGCATGAGTGCGTGCTGACCCTGACGCGGGTGCTGGCCCCATTCATCCCGTTCATCACCGACCACATGTACGCGAACCTTGTCGGCGACATCAGGGAGGCGAGCGTTCACCTGACACCCTGGCCCAAGCCGCGCCCGGAACTTGTCGATGAGGTGCTTTCCGCGGACATGGAAGCCTTGCTGAGGCTGGTTTCGCTGGGACTGGCCGCGCGCAACGCGGCGAAGATCAAGGTGAGGCAACCGCTCGCGACCCTTCGTGTCCGCCCCGGCAACGACGCCGAAAGGCGCGCCGCGGAACGGTTCGCCGACCAACTTCGCGATGAGCTGAACATCAAGCGGGTCGAGGTCGTCCCGTCATCGGGCGGGGCGATCCTCAGCACCGAGGTGAAGCTTAACCTCAAGTCGGCCGGCGGCAGGTTTGGGGCCCGTCTCAAGGAGGCCCAGGCGGCGCTGGCCCAAGCCGATCACGCCAAGGTCGCCGCGGCCGCCGGCACCTCCGAGGGTTACTCCCTTCCGCTTGCCGATGGCCATGAAGTTATCACCAGCGCCGATCTCCTCGTTTCCCATGTGGGTCCCCAGGGATGGTCCGGGGTGGCGGACCGCGAGACCCAGGTGGCCCTCGACTCCCGGATTTCCCCTGAGTTGGCCCGGGAGGGCATGGCGCGCGACATCGTTCGCCAGGTGCAGGATCTTCGCAAGCGGGCGGGGCTTGAAATGGAGGACCGCATCCTTCTGCACCTGGCCAGCCCGAACGCGGAGCTTTCCAAGGCGATCCAAGAGCATCGCGCCACCATCGCCGGGGAGACGCTGGCCACCCAATGGGCCGAGGGCGGCGCCCATGCCGCCGAGGTCAAAATTGACGCCGCGCCCCTGACGATACGACTTGAGAAGGCCATTTCTTGAGGATCCCGAGATGACCGGCCTACCTGAGACCATCCTGCAGTTCGGTTCGGGGCGATTCCTTCGCGCCTTCGCCGACCTCTTCATCCATCACGCCAACGCCCAGGGCCAGGATGTCGGCCGGGTCGTGATCGTGCAGTCGACGGGAAACCAGCGCGCCGGAGCGCTCAGCGGGTCTGGCGGCAAATACCATGTTCTGGTCCGGGGCCTCGAGAACGGGCAGGTGGTCGACCGGGTCGAGCCTTGCGAATCGGTCAGCAGGGCCCTGACCGCCAGTTCCGAATGGGCCGAAGTCCTGCGGGTGGCCTGTTCGCCCAAGCTCAAGGCGATCCTGTCCAACACCACGGAGGCCGGCTACGACCTATTTCCTGACGACAAGCCCTCCATGCAGCCGCCGAAGTCGTTTCCGGCCAAACTTGTCGAGGTCCTCCAGGCGCGCCATGCCGCCGGCCTCGGGCCTGTAAGGGTCATTCCGTGCGAATTGCGAGAGAACAACGCATCATTGCTCAACTCGATCGTGCTCAACCTCGCGGCCGATTGGAAGGTGTCGACGGGCGTGGTCGACTACATCAACTCATGTTCGTGGCATGAAACACTGGTCGACCGGATCGTCACGGGAACCCCGGAAAACCATCCCCTGCTGGCCAGCGACCCCATGCTGACGGCATGCGAACCCTACGCTCTCTTCGCGATCCAAGACATTCCCGGTGTGCCGAGGCTGCTCGAACATCCAGCCGTGGCATGGACCCCGGATGTTCTCCCCTATTTCCTGCGAAAGGTGAGGATCCTCAACGGAGGGCACACGGCCCTGCTCATAAGAGCGTGGCCCCGCGGGTTCGAAATCGTCCGCGACGCCGTGAACGATCCCGAGCTGGGACCATGGCTTGGCAACCTCCTCGACAACGAGATCGTGCCGGTGCTCGCGGGGAGGTGCGTCGATCCGTCCGGTTTCGCCCGTGATGTCCTCGACCGTTTCCGCAACCCGTTCCTCCAGCACAAGCTGGCGGACATCTCGCTCCACCACGACGCCAAGGTGCGGGTCCGGTTGATTCCGACCCTCGAGGAATACCGGATGAAGTTTGGTAAGGAACCCCCATTGCTCGCCAAGCTTCTTGGGAACGACGGCGCACTGCCGGCCAGAAATTGACAGCGGGAGTTGACAATGCTTCTTACCGCGCTGATGGCGATTTCCGGCCTGGGATTCCAACAGGTCTTTGAACCGGGAACACGCGTTCTGGCGGGCGAAGGCGCCGCTGGGGAAGGCCCCGCGTGGCACCCGACTCTTGGAGTGTTCTCGAGCGGCCGGGGCGGAATCTGCCGCTTGACCCCCGCGGGCGAATCGGTGCTTCATCGGCCCGATGCCGGAACCAACGGCCTGTTGTTCGATCGTGACGGCTCGCTCATCGCTTGCGAACCGAAACTGCGCCGTGTCACCCGCACCACGCCCGATGGCAAGGTAAAAGCGCTGACCGACTCGTTCGGCGGCAAGCCCTACAACCAGCCCAACGACCTGACTGTGGATACCAAGGGCCGGATTTATTTCAGCGACCCGCGCTATGGTTCCCGCGAGGGCATGGAACAACGCGATGCCCAGGGCCGGACGATCGAGGGCGTTTACAGGATTGATCCCGATGGAAAGGTTTCCCGCGTGATCGGCAGGGAAGTGGAAAGGGCCAACGGCGTGCTGGTTTCGCTTGACGGCAAGAGACTGTTCGTGGCTGACAACAACAACGACACTCCCGGCGGCGCCCGGAAACTTTGGAGATTCGACCTCAAGCCAGACGGATCGGTCGACACCTCCGCCCGAAAGCTTCTTCACGACTGGGGAACCGGGCGCGGACCCGACGGCATCAAGCAGGACTCGAAGGGCCGACTCTTCGTCGCTGGCGGCCTGAACAAGCCCAACCCGCCCCACGAACCGGACCCCTCCGTCAAGGGCGGCATCTATGTGATCGATCCCGAATCGGGAGCGCGTCTCGACTTCCTTCCCATCCCGACCGACGAGGTCACCAACTGCGCCTTCGGTGGAGCGGATCGGAAGACGCTTTATGTCACGGGCGGCGGAGTGCTTTACGCCGCGAGGGTGAAGGTTCCCGGATCGGTTGTGTGGCCCGCCGACTGAGTTGCCCACCATTGCGCCGGCGAGACTATCTGTTAAATTACCAATTCGCTCCGAAGTGCCGGGGACGGATGTTCCTTCCCTCGGTGGGGTGAAATTATTTGAATCCAGGCAGTGAGGTGACGGCGTGTCGATCGTTCGAGTTGAGGATCTCATCGAGGCAGGCGTGCATTTCGGTCACCGGGCAAGCCGGTGGAACCCCAAGATGCGCCCCTACATTTACGGCAAGCGCAACCTTATTCATATTATCGACTTGCGAGAGACCGTCCGCGGCCTCCTGCGGGCCCACAAGTATCTCAACAACATCACTTCCGCCGCCGGTGGCGGCCTGGTCCTGTTCGTCGGCACGAAGCGGCAGGCGAAGGAAGCGATCGAACGCGAGGCCCGCCGCTGCGGGATGCCCTATGTGACCGAGCGCTGGCTGGGCGGAACCCTCACGAACTACCGGACGATCCGCGACCGCCTGAAGCGCCTCACCGAACTCGAGGCCATGTGGCTTCCCGCCTTTGAAAACCCCAAGAACGCCGACTTGAACTCCTACATGAAGGGGATGCTCAACGAAACGGGTCGGCTTGACTTGGCCAAGGCGCCCGAAAGCGCCCACATCCGCACCTTCAGCAAGAAGATGGTGTCCACCCTGAGCCGCGAGCTCATGAAGATCCAGCGAAACCTTGCCGGCATCCGCGACATGACCAAGCTGCCCAACGCGCTGGTGGTGGTGGATCCCAAGCGCGAGCACATCGCGGTCAAGGAAGCCCAGCGCATGGGAATCGCCGTGGTCTCGCTCATCGACACCGACAGCGACCCCGACCTGATCGACCTGCCGATTCCCGGCAACGACGACAGCATCCGGTCGATCGAACTGGTGCTGGCCAAGCTGGCCGATGCCGTGGTCGAAGGACGCGCCGCCGTCGTGGCCAAGGAAAGCAACGAACCCCGCGCCCGGCCCCAGCGGCAGTTGGGCGATAGGGATCGCGATTAGTTTTCCGGGCTCATCCCACACAAGGCAAGTCAACCCAGCCTGGCGGATTCCGGCCTTACAAGGTGAATCCGCCTCCCGGATACGGGGAAAAGCCCCGACCGAATCCGAGGCAGCCAATCATGGGGCCGAAACCGCTCAAGCCTTTCCCGAGGAAGAACCATGGCTGAAATTCCCGCCCAACTTGTCAAGCAGCTTCGCGACCGCACGAACGCGCCGTTTGGGGACTGCAAGGCGGCCCTTGTCGAATCCAACGGCGACCTGGACAAGGCCATCGAGGTGCTCCGCAAGAAAAACGCGGCCATCCAGGCCAAGACCTCCGGCCGCGAGGCGGGCGAGGGGCGGATAGGACTCTTTGTCTCGCCATGCGGCAAGCATGGCGGCTTGGTCGAACTGCGATGCGAATCGGCACCCGTGGCCAAGAATGAGCACTTTGTCTCCCTGGCCAACGACTTGGCCAACCATATCGCCGCCAAGGGTGTTCCGGCATCGGCGGAGGAACTGCTGGGCCAACCGCATCACTCCGGATCGGGGCGCTCAGTCAATGAACGCGTCGGGGAAGTCGTGGGCCTTCTCAGGGAAAACATGAAGGTGGCCAGGATGAAGCGGCTCGAGGGATCCGCCGTCGGCGGTTATGTCCACCACGATGGTTCGGTTGGCGTGATGGTGGTGGCCGAGGGCGAGGGTAAGCCCGATCCCACCCTGCTTCGCGACATCGCCATGCACATCACGGCTAAGCTCCCGGTCGCCGTGTCTCGTGATGAGATTCCCGCGGAACTCATCGCCAAGGAGAAGGAAATCGCCAAGAGCCAGGCGCAAGCCTCCGCCGCCGGCAAGCCCGCCAACATCGTCGAGAAGATCGCCGAGAACCGGGTCAACACCTGGCTCAAGGAAAGCTGCCTCGAGGAACAGACCTTCGTGAAGGACGAAACCAAGACCGTGGGCCAACTGCTCAAGGCCGCCGGACTCAAGGCCAAGTCATTCGTCCGATTCAAGGTCGGCGAGGTAGGCTGACGCCACACGGATCCCGGCCATGGGGAATTTGGCCAACCAGTTGTGCGAATCGATCCGCGCCGCCGATGAGACGGCGCGTTTCCATTTGGACATCTTCTCGCGACTGGTATACGCCGACTTCGTTGAGCGAAATGGGGATGCGAACAGGGCGGCGGCCATTCGCCTGCATGCGGCCATCGAGGAATCCCACCCCGGGCTGCTGCTTGGCCCGGGCCAGGTTCGGGCATGGCCACCGGGGCCGATGGAGGGTTGGCGGCAGCGGATAATCCCCGGATATGGAAGACTTGCCCGGCTCTGGAACCGTTACGCCAGGACTTGGCGCGCCACCTTTCGACTCTCCGTTGGAAGGAACATCTCCTTCCGCGCCGGCCTGCCATGGCGGTTTGAAGGCGGTACCGAGGCGTGGCCCGCGAAACCCCGGGGCGAACTGAGGGTCATCAGGTCATGGAAGCTGTGGGCGCCAGCCGGCCACGGCCCGCCGTCATTTCCTCAAGGCATGCTGGCCGGGGCCCTGGAAGTCTCCCTGGCCGGCCTCGGCTGGCGGGGCCATGTCGCGCGCCTTCTTGATTCGGGAATCCTTCCATCCGACATTGTTTCGCTGGGAATCACCGATGGCGCCCTTGAAGCCGTTTCCGCCCGGGAAATTCTTGAAAGGCCATGGCCGCGCCTCAGGCGGTTCGACGCCTCAGCCAACATCCTGCGCGCGGAAGGCGCCGCGGAGGTTTGGTCGCTCATGTCCAAAACCGGCATTCGGGAAATCGACCTTTCCCGGAACAACATCGGCTGGGGAACCGAGTTTTTTCGGGATGGCGGGCCACCCAGGCTGCGGGTGCTACGGTTTGCAGGCAACCACGCCGAGGCCCGCGGCACACGAATCATGGCAGGGGCGCCCTGCCTCGGCTTCCTCGAGAGCATCGACTGGATGGGAAACAGCCTGGCCGAGCACGGCGCCCACGCCATCGCCGGGTGGCATGCCCCATCCCTTCGCCGCCTCTCGCTGGGATCGAACCACCTGGGCCCCGATGGAGCCGAGAATATAGCCCGGGCGCGCTGGATGGGTAGGCTGGTGGAACTCGATCTTGCCGAGAATTCGTTGCGCGACGAGGGCATGGGCAAACTGGCGCCTTCATTGGGCCATAGGCTCAAGATGCTGGGCCTTGAAAGCAACCTTCTAGGCGGAGATTCCGCGGGGTTTCTCGCGGCTTGCGCTTCACGGGAATCGCTTGTCTGGCTCGAAATCGGCCGCAACGGCCTCAGCTCGGATGGCATTTCCAAGCTTTCCACGGAGACTTGGCCGCGCCTCCGATACGCCGGATTGATGCTCAACGACATTCCACCCGGAGCGAGTTGTCCCGCGGATCGCTTTCCGAGGCTGGCGCCCCTCAGGCTGGCCCGACCGGGACGCCCGGGTGATCCCGGATTGGGAAGCCCACGGCTTGATCCATAAGATGTCAATGGCAGGGAAAGCGGAAACCGAATGGACATCCCATGAATCTCCGCCCTCACTTCAAGACCATTCTGGCCTTGCTGCTTTTCGTCCCCGTGGCCTTGGCCGGCGGCGTGATCTCGTTGACCACCTACGCCACGATGCTGATCAACACGCGGAATTTCGCCGACGGCATAGCCGTTGAGATTTCCGCCGGAAGCCAGGCCAACATCGAATCGGTGCAAAATTATTCAGAAAAGGGAATCCGCCTTATCGCGAATGTCTTCTCAAAGAGGATTCACGATCCGTCGCTGCCATTCGCGGCGCGGGAAATCTGGCGGCAATTTTCCATGACGAAATTCAAGAACAACGCCCTGAATTTTGTTGATCCAACGAATGGCTCCGGGTTCATCATCCAGGGAGATCAAATCGAAATCGTGGCCCCCGACGGACGCGGAGGCTTCGTGGCCACATCCCACTCCACGCGGGAAAGCAGACCCGTCACCGACATGCGGACTTTCGATTGGTTTCATTACGCGACCGATCCGGATGCCTCCTCCGACACGGGTTGGACAACCGTGCGTCACTTCACCAACAACCTGAAGGACCTTTCCGATCAGCAGGGATTCTCCCTTTACCAGGCGATCCGGTCCGACCCGCTCAGCAAGCGTGTCGACGCGGTGATCTCGATTTCGGTTTCCGTCGGATGGGTGCGGAACAGGCTTTTGGAAGCGATTGGAAGGCACGGCATCAAGGCCATGGCTTTCATGATCTCCGACAACGGAAATGGCCGGGAACCTTTGCTGATCGCGCACACCGACGACTCGGTCAACTCGAAGCTGTCCAACTCGGAATCTCCGATTTCGCCTTCCGAATGCGGCGACGAAGTGACAAGCGCCGTGGCCGCCAATTACCTCGCGACCCCCCTCGATGACGGCATTCCCCACACGCGGCGCATGGAACTTAAGGGAGAAATTCACCACGCCACCTACACCAACCTGAAGCCGGGAGCTCCACCGCGCTGGATCCTGTGCCAGGTGATCAGGGACTCGGAGATCACCAATCCCGCCCGCCGACGACTCTTCGCCAACCTCGGGATCACCCTGGGGATCCTCGCGGTGCTGCTGACACCGGCCATCTTGTTTTCGCTGAGGGTCGCAAGCCCGATCGAGAGGTTGACCGCGGTGGCCGAGGCCACAGGCCGCCTCGACCTCGCCCCGAACCCTCGCGTCAGTTCGGGCATCCGTGAAATCCATCAACTGGCCCGGGCCGTCGAGTCGATGCAATCCGGGCTCAAGTCGTTCCTGCGGTACATTCCCGAGGACCTGTTGCGGCGGTACCTGAATCCCGCCAACACCGCGGGACTCGACAGTGAAGTCATCCCGGTCTCGGTCATGTTTTCCGACATCATGGGATTCTCAACACACGCCGAGCGTTCCGACCCCATGGTGCTGGTGCGGCAACTGAACGATTACCTCGAGACGGTCAGCACGGTCATCTCCCGAAACGGAGGCACGCTCGACAAGTACATCGGCGACGCGGTCATGTCGTTCTGGAACGCGCCCAACCGCGTGCCGGCGCACGCCCGCCAGTCATGCGCCACCGCCCTCGACATCCAAAGAACGCTAGAGGAGGCCCGGCGGGGATGGCAAAGCCAAGGCCTTCCATCCTTCCACACGAGAATCGGCATCCACACGGGGGATGTGATTGTCGGCAACATCGGCTCGAGCGTCAGGCTCAATTACACGATCATCGGCGACGCGGTGAACCTGGCCAGCAGGCTGGAAAGCCTCAACAAGCAATATGGCACATCGATCCTCATCAGTGAAACAACAAGGATTGGCGCCGGGGACGAATTCCTCACCAGGCCTGTCGACCTTGTCGCCGTGAAAGGCAGGTCGGAACCTATTCAGGTGCATGAACTCATCTGCTGGCGCCCGGACCGAGGAGACGACCGGCTTGAACTGGCGCGACTCACCTCCATGGCGCACGAGAACTACCGCGCGAAAAGGTTTTCCCTGGCCAGGCAGGCCTACGAGTCGATCGTCGCGCGCTGGCCGGAAGACGGCGTTTCGAAAACCATGATGGACCGCGCGCGTCATCTCGACCTTGATCCGCCCCCGGCAAACTGGTCGGGAATCCACAGGCCAAAGTCAAAGTAGGACGGGCCCAAAAGCCCGGAGAAACATGATCCTGAAATTTCGCACAATCCTGATCCTGCTGATGGCGACGACCGTCGTCAGCCTGGGAACAGGACTGTCGATATGGAGCTTGTGGACCTCCACCAGCGCCGCCCGCGATGCCGCCATCTCATCGGCGTCGCAGCAGGCCGTTTCGGGCGTGATCGCCGTGGAGCATGTGATTGGCGTACGGGAATCGCTCATTTCAAGCGTCGCCACGATGATCGGACATGGGGGCCCCGAACAGGAGGCTGTTGACAATCTTATAAAATATTGGAAGAACTTCAGGCTCAGTAAGAACTTTGTCAACCATGGGGCTTTCAAATACTCGAAATTATCGGGTGCCGGGGTGATCGCGCACCGGGAAAGCCCCGAAGAGATCGTGACCCGGCAAATTGACGGTTCTTTCCTGGCCTTGGATGTCAGGACCGGTAAAACCCGAATCGTTCCCGACATGAGACAGGAGCCTTGGTTCCAGGCGGCGCGCGAATCAAAGGAAGTCGGCTACCTGGATATGCGGCCCACCCTCTGCCCCTTCGATGGAAAATGGCGCCGCTGCATCACGATCCACACACCTGTTATCGATAGGAACGGCAAGTTCATCGGCGCCATCGGCCTTGAACTCACGATGGACTGGTACCGCCAATTCCTGATGGAGGCCATGGACCGCTCGGCGTTTCCGACCCGGTCGTTCGGTGTGGAGAAAAAAGCCGACGGCACGCTCAACCTGATCGCCGATACCGAGGAGGAAACGGACAAGCTCGACATGTTCGCCGAGGGACAATCGGAGGGGTTCGTCGACGCGCTGACTTATGGGGATGGGATTTTTAGCGGACGCTGTCCGGGCCATGCCCAACACGCAGGAGGATTTTGATTTGAGAAAACCGATCCACAAGCGCATTTCGTCCGGCAATCGAAGCTACCTCGCGACATACATGGCGGCGTTCCCCGGAAGGCCTCCAGACTGGATGATCTGCTTTCTGATGGATGAAGCCGACCTCTATCGCGAGTCGAGGCGCAACCTGCTGAGGAACATGGCCGCCGTGGCGATCGGGCTCGCGCTCGCGATTGGCGCGAGCATGTGGATCTCGGTCCTTGCCGTCAAGCCGATTGAAAGGGTCACGGCCCTGGCCGGCAAACTCGAACGGCTCGAGGTGGAGGAGACGGACCAGGGAAAAGCCTCGGCCATCCGGGAAGTGGACGACCTCCGCCGGGCCATTGGCCGGGCCGCCATTGGATTGAAATCGTTCCTCAAGTATGTGCCGCAGGAACTCCTGAAGGGTTACATGTCCAGCGGCAAACATGCCCACACCGACGGGATGCTTCGGGAGGTTTCCATCGCGTTCATCGATATCCGCGACTACTCCACGGTTTCGGAAAGGCTCGAGCCGATGGAGCTGGTCACCCACCTCAACGCGTTCCTTGAGGAAGTCTGCTCGCCGATCATTTCCCGGAGCGGAACCATCGACAAGTTCATCGGCGATTCGGTCATGGCCTTCTGGAACGCGCCCGGAAAAATCGACGGGCACCCCGCCAAGGCATGCGAGGCGATGCTTGATTGCCTCGCCCGGGTCTCCTCCGCCGCCAAGGCATGGAAAGCCTCGGGCCTGCCGGCGTGGGAACCTTGCGTCGGCATCCATACCGGAGAGGTCATCGTTGGAAATATCGGATCAAGCTCGAGGCTCAATTACACCATCATCGGCGACGTGGTGAACCTGACCAGCAGGCTTGAATCCCTGAACAGGATCTACGGAACCAGCATCCTGATCACCGAGGCCACCCGCGACAAGGCGGGAAAGAGGTTCATCACCAGGCCGGTGGATTTGGTGGCCGTCAAGGGAAAATCGGTTCCCGTGCTTATTCATGAACTGATGGGCGAGCGTGAGGTGTGCCGGGAAACCCTGAGGGAACTGGCCGATTCGACCGCCAAGGCTCACGCGAAGCTTGCCAACCGCGAATTCACCCGCGCCCGCCTCGCCTACCAGGCGATCATGGCCGCGCATCCAGCGGACGTCCTGTCGCTGGTGATGGCCGAAAGATGCGCGAAACTGGAAATGGATCCGCCACCTGCCGATTGGTCAGGGGTGTTCCGATACAACACCAAATGAAAAAGAAATCGGCTGGTTGAAATGATTCGCCTGAACCTCAGAACCGTCTTCTCGCTCGTGACTCTTTCCGTGACCGCGGCCATCGGCGCACTGATCATCATGGTTTCGCTGATCGGGGCAATTCGCACCTCGCTCGAATTCGCGCAGAGGTTTTCTAATGAGATCGCCGTCGACGTATTGGAGGCGATCGAAAACCTGATCATCGACGCGGAAAGCGTCCTCATGACAAGCGCGCTTTTCGTTCAGGACCATGCGGGAAGCCCCGATCTGGCCGATTCGCTCGCCAAGTTCCTGGTTCGATACAGGACTTCCACCCACCATTTCAAATGCGGCATGGTTTTCATTGGAGCCGCAAAAGGGGAGGGATGCATCTTCCATCGAAAGGGTACCTTGGAATCGGTGAAAGCCGACGGGCAAGGCGGATTCAAGGCCATCGACCCCATCACGGGAATACAGCGACCCGTTCCCGACATGCGAGGCGATCAGTGGTACAAGGACGCCGTGCTGAATGGAACCCTAAGCATGGGAGATTTCCATAGGTTCTCCGGCGCTTGGCACAATTCTAATAGCCGGGGCATCAACGCCTACATTCCGGTCCGGCATCCCTCCCGGCCGGAAGAGTTGGTCGGCGTCATCGCGATCGACATCACCACCGATTGGATCATTGAATACCTGAACAAGTCGATACAGAAGTTCTCGGGAAAGTCGGAATCCTTCGTGGTCGATCGACTGCCTGATGGAACGCTGAACATGATCGCGTATACATCCCATGCCATGGAACCCGGGATCCTTGATGACAGCGGGGAAGAAGTCGTGCACCCGGAAAGTCTTATTGACCCCTTGCTGGACGAGGCGGTCCGGACGATCGCGAGCGACGATTCGTTCATGGACAACGCCGAACCGATTCATGTTGAACTGCGAACCCCGGTGGGCGACTACCTGGCCACCTTCATGAATGTCCTGCCCGGCCGGAAGCCCTACTGGTCGCTGTGCGTCCTGCTCAACAAGGACGACCTGCTGGCCCCCCTATGGCGAAGGCTCGCCCTGAACCTTGCCATCGTGGCGGGCGGCCTGGTCATGGCCTTGTCGCTGGCGATTTGGGCGGCCTTGCGCACCGCGAGGCCGATCGAGGAAATCACCTCCGTCGCCCTGGACATGGGCAAGCTCAACTTCGAAGCGGCCACCTGCCGGACCGATTCGAGGATCGTCGAGGTCGACAAGCTCGCCAAGGCGATCGAGTCCATGCGCTCGGGCCTCAAGGCGTTCCTGCAGTACCTTCCCGAGGAACTCCTCAGGCGCTACCTCACCCCCGGTGCCAAGGCCGAAACAGGCGGGGAACTCTTCCCCGCCACCATCATGTTCACCGACATCAAGGATTTCTCCACCATCTCGGAAAGGCGGGATCCGATCGGCCTGGTCCGCCACCTGAACGAATACCTCGAGATCCTCAGCAGCAGCGTCGCGGTCCACCGGGGCACCGTTGACAAGTACATCGGCGACTCGATGATGGCGTTCTGGAACGCCCCCATCCGGCTGGAAAGGCACGCCCGGGAGGCGTGCGCCGCCGCGTTGGATTGCAGGAAGATCCTTTCCGTGGCGGGAAGTTGTTGGCGGGAAAAGGGCCTTCCGCTTTTTGAGACACGCTTCGGCATCCATACCGGGGAAGTGATCGTGGGCAACATCGGATCGATCGTCAGGCTCAACTACACCATCATCGGCGACGCCGTGAACCTCGCCAGCAGGCTCGAGGGCCTCAACAAGGAATACGGCACCTCGATCCTCATCAGCGAATCGACACGCGCGGAGGCGGGCGACGAATTCCTCACCCGACCCGTCGACCTCGTCGCCGTCAAGGGAAAACTCCGGTCCAACCTCATCCACGAACTCATGGCGTGGCGAGGCGAGGCCACCGATGCCGAAATCCGCCAGGCCCAGATGACAACCGCCGCCAGCAACGCTTACCAGGAAAGGAATTTCGCCTCGGCGCGGGACGGGTTTGCCGCCATTGTGTCGGAATACCCCGGCGACACCGTGGCCAAAATCATGCTTGAAAGGGCCGAAAGCATGGTATTGTCGCCGCCGCCGCCGGACTGGTCGGGCGTTTTCCGCTTCAGGACCAAATGACGCCGGACGCCTTCCGGGCGGCATGCATGGTCATCGGGCGGCCCGGGCACCCCGCTCGGCCCGACCCAGCCAATTCCTCATGCGGTCGAGTTCCGCGGCCCATCCGTCCGCGGCTCGTATGGCCAGGAAAGCGTCGAACATCAGGTCAAGGGTCTCCAGGAAATCACGGAGATAACCGATCCGCTCCTCATCCCGCACCCGCTCGTTGTCCCCCTCGGGAGCGGGAAGCTTGAGCCCGGAAACGGCCAGTGTCTCGGCCGAAAGCGTGAATTCGTACTGCTGGTCGTGCCGGGACACGATGAATCCCATTTTCCGGGGCAACTTCCCCGACTGAAGGGCCCGGCGGGCCTCGGGCAGGCGGGTGGGGGCGTCGCTGGTGATAGTTTCCTTGCCCGTCTCGCCGGCCGGGCATTCCAGGGTGAGCGTGCGCACCGGCAGGATCGCCGCCTCGGAATCATCGCGCAGCTTGACGGTGTCACCCCGTTCTTCGACGACAAACCACATCCACGCCAGAAACTCATTGCCGAGGAAATCGCGGCTGGTCTGGTCGGGGGACCAGTGCATCCGGTCGGTGGCCCTTCCCTGGACGAACGCCGATGGCGTGGCGTCATCAATCGCCCGGGTCAGGTTGCGGGTTTCCGCGAGAAGGAAAGCGTGCCGCCCGGCCGAGAGGGGTTCGAGGCCGGTCCCGAATGTTTCGTCAAAAAGCGGGAACAACCGGTCAAGGGCCGGGGCGCCCGCTCCCGAAACGAGCAATTCGCCCGAGGGAAGGTCCCAGAGAAGCCCATGGGCCTTGCGCTTGACGAAGCGTCCGTCCCGGGCCTCATCCTCGAGCCTTTCCTTGGCCCGGTCCTTGGCCTCGCGCCTTTGGCGGTTGCTGGGGTTCCCGAAAGGGTTCAACGCGGACAATGACTCGAGTTCCTCCGCGGCGTAGGCGCGCAGGAGGTCGGGGGGAATCTTGAAGGCATCGATGCGCAGGGCCCATTGCAGGGTGTCGGAGACAATGTTCTTGGCCAGGTCGAACTTGCGGTCGAGGATATGGTCACCGGCGATCCACCCGGAATCGATTCCATCGGCCGAGGCGATGGCCGCCCTGCCGTTTCCGATCTTGTGCTTATTGAGGGCGTCGAGGGTGTCGGTGGAGAAGACATCGGGCCTCGAACCGGTGGGGCGAAACCTGGCGAACGAAATCCTAGAGCCAAAAAAACCCATGTCGCCGCCCCCGTCCCATCCCTGGAGTCCCATCCCGAAATGACAAGATAGCGACTTGGCGGCATTCTTGCCGGGCATGCCGGGCATCTTGACCGGCGGCGCCAACAGGAACGGCCCGACCGGTGTTGCAATGGTGGATGGAAAGCCTTGGACTGGGTTTAACCCAATTTCGGCGGCATTTGACCCTTGCTGCCACCGGTGTTAGGTTCAGCCAAGCTGATTGATCTATGGCGGGTGACGGGGAAGGAAGGCAAGCCATGGGAAAGACCGGGGATGACGCCGCGGCGCCCGAGGAAAAAGGCGAGGGAACCAAGCCCAAGGCCTCTTCCGCCCGCAAGGGCAAAGCTCCCAAAGGCATATGGGGACTGGACTTGGGCCAATGCGGCCTCAAGGCCATCCGCTTGGAGGAACGCGACGGACAAATCGTTGCCACCCATTTCGATTACATCGAGCACGCCAAGATTCTCAGCCAGCCTGACGCCGACAAGGACTCCCTGGTGCGGGAAGCCCTGGTTCAATTCATGCAGCGGAACAAGTGGCGGGGCGACCATATTTCGGTGAGCGTGCCCGGAAAGGCCGGCCTGGTTCGCTTCGTCAAGCTTCCACCCGTTGAGGAAAAGCGCGTCAAGGACATCGTCGCGTTCGAAGCCAAGCAGCAGATCCCCTTCAAGCTTGAGGAAGTCGTGTGGGACTTCCAGAAAATCGGCAGCGGCATGGTGATCGACGGACTGGCCATCGACACCGAAGTCGGCCTGTTCGCGATGAAACGCGATGTGATTTCCAAGGAGATGCAGGGCTACCGCGACGCCAAGCTGGAGGTCACCACCATCCAGATGGGGCCGCTGGCGCTTGCCAACTACCTCGTCCACGACCTGCTCCGGATCGACCCGCCGGAACCCGGCGCGGAAGAAATGGGAGACATGGGGGGCGGCGGCAAATGCGTCGCGGCCTTGGACATCGGCGCCGAGGAATCGACCCTTGTCGTCACCGACGGCGGCAAGATCATCATGCAGCGTCCGGTGAATGTCGGTGGCAACCACTTCACGCGCGCCCTGACCAAGGACTTCAAGCTCACCTTCGGCAAGGCCGAGCACCTCAAGCGGAACGCCGCCAAGGGGCTTGGAAAGGACGGCCCCGACCTCAAGACGATCCTCACTTCGCTCAAGCCGGTGCTGACCGACCTGGTGAACGAACTCCAAAGGGCCCTGACCTACTTCACCAACACGAACCGGTCCGCTGAAATCGCCTACCTTGTCGGCCTTGGCAACGCCTTCAAGCTGCCGGGACTGCAAAAATACCTGCAGGACAAGCTGGGCATCGAGGTGAAAAGGCCCACGACCTTCGAGCGCGCCGACCTTGACGAAATCGGCGGACAGGCCTCCTTCAAGGACAACTTCCTGTCGTTCTCGGTGGCCTACGGGCTGGCCCTTCAGGGACTTGGCAAGGGGCAGATCAAGGTCACCCTGTTGCCCCCTGAAATCAAGTTCGAACGGATGATCCGGGCGAAGAAACCCTGGGCCGCGGCCGCGGCCGCCATGCTTCTTTTGGGACTGGCCGGCCTGGCTGCCGGCAGCTACTACCAGGCCCGCCCCTTCATCGACCCGGAGGTGATCCGGGAAGTCGGCACGGCCAAGTCGATCAAGGGCAAGGTCGACGGAGGCGTCGCCGAGTTCAAGAAAATCCAAGAGGAGACCACGGCCGAGGAGAAGAAGGTCAAGTCGTCGGTCGCCGGGCAGGAAGAGCGTTACAACTGGCTCGAGTTGATGACCTTCGTCAACGATGCCGTTCCCCGCCCCGACGGCACCAACCTCTTCGCTCCCAAGGCGCGCGAGTACTTCGAGGGCTGGAGGGTGCCATGGACCGATTGGGCCAAGGAGATCGAAACAGCGCCCACCCCCGAGCGGCAGCAGATCCTCAAGCAGTGGTTCGCCAGCCTTCAGACCGATTGGGCCCGCCAGTTCAAGGCGAGCAACGCCAAGGACCTGGAACTGTTGCCGCTGCCCGCGTTCCCGCTTTCGGACCAGAAGCTCCAAACCGTGCAGGACCAATACCAGCAGGCCAAGTACGAGAAGAAGGCGTTCTTCCGGCCCAAGAAGGGTTCGGAAGCCTTCGACCTTTACCGGTCCACCCAGGGACAGGTTCGCGAGTCATCCACGGGCGAACTTCCCGAAGGCTCCCAAGACCTGGTGCAGGTGAACATCGAGTCGGTGACCTGCCGCTACACCGACAAGCTCGACAATTTCTGGAACGGCATGCTCAAGGACAAGACTTTCAGCAGAATGAAATCGGAATGGGTGCGCCCGATTGAACACCAGAAGGCGCCTCCCGAGGGCGAGGGATGGATCGTGGAACTCCGCGGTTACACCTTCCATTGGGATGACGTGAACTTCGTCAACAGGGCCGTGCTCGACAACCTCGCGGCCTGGGGCGTGCGCAACAACCTGGTGGCATCCGCGGTGGTGCCGATGCCGGAAGGAATGCCGCCCGCCGCGGGCATGCCCCCGGTTCCCGGTGCCCCGATGGGCGAGGCCGGCGCGGCGCCCGCCGCCGAAGTCACACCCCCGCCAACCGCCGGCCCCGTGGTGAACCGCATGAGCCACTTCACCCTGTTCCAATACGACAGGTCGTCGACCGCCAGCCGCTCGAATTTCCGTTACCAGCCGGGAGCCATCCTTTCCACGCTGATCGGTGGCGGAACCGGCGGGGCCCCGGGGATGCCCGGTGTTCCGGGCGGCCCCATGGGCTCCGCGGGCGGTGAGGGCGGCATGCCGGGTGGCATGCCCGGAGGTTCGGGTGACACGGGCGGAGGCGCCTCCCGCGCCGGCTGGAAACCGATTGGCGCCGCGGGCGGTGCCGCCGGTGGCGGCATTCCCGGCCTTTCCGGCACAGGCGGCGAAATGTCCCCCGCCGGGCCAGGTATGCCGGGGGGGCCCGGAATGCCCGGTGGTCCGGGAATGCCCGGAGGCCCCGGAATGCCCGCGGGGCCCGCCGGCAAACCGGGCGGAGCGCTGCGTACCGAGTTCCTGATTTATTTCATCTGGAAAGAGCCCAAGCCTTCCGACGAACTGCGCGACTTCGCCGCGGCCGCCGCGGAGGCGGGCGCCTCGGCCAAGTTCTATGCTGAAAAAACAACCCCGGCCATGATTCGGCCGGCCCGGGAGCTTCCCTTCACCCAACGGACCGGAGGCCTTCCCAAGGATCCGGTGCCACCGCTTCCACCGTTTGAAAAGCCGCCCGCCGCGCCGGGCGACCCCGCGGCTTTGCCCGAAGGGGTGACGGCCCCGGGCGGCGCGCCCGCGGCGCCGGGTGGAACGCCTCCAGCGCCAGGCGCGCCCCGTCCGACTCCCGGAGGAGCCCCACCCGCTCCGGGAGCCAATCCTCCACCAGCCGGTGGAGCGCCTCCAGCCCCGGGGGCCACCCAGCCAAAGGGAGCCGAGCCGGCTCTTGGCGCCGTTGCGCCACCCGCGCCCGCGGGATCACCCGCTTCCCCTCCAGCCGCCGCTCCGGCGCCCGGACGCTGACACAGGAGGACCCGAGTCATGGCCGCCAAGTTCGACATCGAGATCATCAAGAAAAACCTGTTCTGGATCCTTCTGGGTGTTGTTTCGCTCATCCAGGTCGCGGCGATTGTCCTGCTCCTCATCAGCGATCCCGCCGCCACCCAGCGCAAGGAATACCAGGACCGGGAAAAGGAGATGAAGGCGATCAACGACTTCAAGAACGAGAAGTTCCTGCCCCCCTGGAAGGAGCGCAAGGACGAGTTCACCGCCGAAAAGAATGTGATCTGGGAAAAGGCCTGGAAGCCGCAGGAACCGATCTATTACTTCCCCGTCGGCATCAAGAAGCTGGAATATCCCGATGAGAAGCCGACCAGCGCCGAACTCACCTCGTATCGCGACCGCTACTACAAGGCCCAGTTCGACCGCTTCGTGACCGAGGTCTCAAGCCCGAGGTTCGAGGTCGAGAAAGGCGGCAAAACCGACCGCTACCTGCTGATGCAGGGCCCCTCGCCCATCGTTTTCGGCGGGGCTGGCGGATCGGCAACCGGAATGCCTGGATTCGCCGGTGGAGACAGCGGCGGCTCTCCCGCCATGCCCGCCGGACCCGGACCGGGTTTATCCAGGGGCGAGGGAGGCGCTGGCGGGCCGGGAATGGCCGCGGGCGGCGCCCCCGTGAGCGTTTCACCGGGCGTCCGCGGCATTCTGGGGGAGCTGCCGACCTTCACCGTTCCACCCAATCCCGAGGAATTCTGGATCCTCCAGGAAGACCTTTCGGTGAGGCGCGAGATGGTGCACACCCTCCGCAAGGCGCTCGCCGAAATGGCGGTGATGACGCGCAAGCCGGCACCCAACGACAATCCGGGCGCCGTGGTGCTCGTGAATGCGGCGTGGGAACTCACGCTCATTCCCGAGGCCGGAGGCAAGCTTTCCGAAAAAAGCACGCTGCGAAATGTGCACGGCCAAGGGCGTCCGCAGGCCCTTTACGACAAGGCGCTCGGATGGAAAACCGAGTTCCTCCTGGCGCAGGGCGCCAACACCCGCGTAACCCTGAGCTTCGACGGAGACCCCCTCCCCTATGGCCAGGCCAGGAGCTTCAAGGAATTCGGCGCGATGAATGTCGGCACCCTCGACTTTTCGCAGGAATTCCTGGCGACACAGGTCTTCAAGCAGGCCAATTGCCCGCTTCGCAAGGTATCGGCCATCGAGATTGGCACGCTGGGCCAGGATATCCGCAACTTCAAGCCCGCCGACCTGAAAATCCGCGCCACCCTGCCCGAGGAGAAGGGTGAGGACCTGGCGGGAGGCGGCGCGGATGGCGCTCCGGGCCTGCCCGGTGGCCCTCCTGGCATGGACGGTGGAGCCATGGGTTCGATGATCCCCGGTGGCGAGCCGGGTGCCGGTGGCGCGGCGGGACCGCAGAACGCCACGGCGCTCAACCGCCTCGACAGGGCCCGATACCTCGTGAGCAACGAGGTATGCCGGCACCTCCCCATCGCCGTCAAGCTTCAGGTCGACCAAGCCTATGTGAACACCGTGCTGTCCACGCTGGCCAACAACAAGCTGCGGATGCAGATCACGCAGGTGGAATGGAACCATGTTCCCCGTTCCCGTCCGATGCTGATGGCGGGTGGGATGCCCGGCGCGGGATTCGGCTTTCCCGGAGCGCCTCCGGGCGGAATGCCGGGCACGGGCTTCCCCCCCGGCGGCCCGGGATTGGCTCCCGGTGGACTGCCGGGAACCGGCTTGCCCCCTGGCGGGCCCGGCATGGCTCCCGGCGGGATCCCCGGCGTGCCTGGCAGGCCTCCCGTGGGCGCCCCGGGCGGACCGGGCGTCGGCAGCAACCCAGCCCTGGCCAGCCTCGGACTTGAGGATGGCAACCTGATCGACCTGACGATTTACGCCATCGCGTCGCTTTATGAGCGTTATCCGCCGAAACCGGGCGCGCCACTCAATGGCGGCGCGCCGGCCGACGGCGCCCAGCCGGCGGCCTCAATCAACTAACGATCCCGTTCATCGCCCAAGGAGACGGCAACCATGGCACTCAAGGGTTTCGACTGGAAGCAGTTCCTGATCGCCAATGGCGAAAAATTGGGACTCGGAATTTTCTCGGCGCTAGGTCTGATCCTGCTGGTGCTGGGCCTTGTTTACTCGCAAACCGCGGAAAGCCCTGAAGCCAAGAAGGCGGCACTTTCCAAGATCAACAAGGATGTCGACGGCCGGTTTGCGTCGGCGGAACCTTCCGATGCCGACAAACCTGGCAAGGACCGGGCCAAGCTGGCCTACGCCGAGTTCAAGCCGATCCCCCCCTCGGGCTACCAGACCGACCCGTTCTTCACCGACGAGGCCGTGGCGTCGCCCAAGCGCCAGCAACCCAAGATTCTCCAGGTCTCACCCGACGCCAAGGCGGCGGTCGCCCTCCTGGCGCTCAAGACCCTGATTGTGGACGGGGATGACAAGCGCGGCACCCGCATCCTGGTGCTCAAGGACTACAAGGTTGGAGCCATGGCGGCCAAAGGTGGAGTTCCGGGTTTCCCCGGCGCCAACGATGGCGGAACGGGAATAACGGCCGGGGGCATTCCCGGGATGGTTCCAGGAGCGGTTGCCGCCGGCAAGGGCCCGGCCGCGGCCATGGGCAACGCCGACCTGCTCAAGAACATCGCCAAGCGGGCGGCGGGAACCGCCAAGCGAAACACCGGAAAACTTGGCAAGGCCAAGGACGACCCCAGGCCGATCTACAACGCCGAGATGGTGACGGAACAGGAATTCGAAGCGAAGGGCTACCAGCCGGCGATTGATGTGAAGGCCGTGCGGATCGCGGAGATCGCCGCGACATTCCCGCTCAAGCAGCAAATGGAGGAATACAGCGCGAGGCTCCGCCTGCAGGAGGGCCAATATGAGCTTCCCTACTTCTCCGGAGTGGAGGTGGAGCGCAGGGAAAAGCTTCCCGATGGCAAATGGAGCGACTACAAAGGCGTTGATGTCCGCAAGGACTACGACATGTATCGCAACCTCTCCTTCAACCAGTTCGAAACCGACGACGACCGCTGGCTCGACCTCGTCCAGCTTCAAATGAGCCTGGCAGGCAAGCCGGTCTCGCCCGTTTACTGGAAGCGTCCCAAGGCCGTCTTCGACGGCATGTATCCCAACCTCGAGGAAGGCCTCGCCAAGGTGCAGGACCGGCTCAAGCAGGCGGAAACCAGCAAGACGCTCCAGGAGCAGCGAAAAAAGCGGAAGTCTCTCCTTGATCGCAACGAGGATGACGACCAACCGGGAGCCATGGCGGGGATGGCCCCCGGAGGCGCGCCCGGGTTCCCCGGAGTAGGCCCCGGCGCCGGCGTATTCCCGGGCGGCGGCCCGGGAATGGGACCGAGGCCCGGGCTTGGCGGAATGCCGGGCATGCCGCCGGGCACCCCGGGTGCCGGCGGCATGCCCGGCAGCGGTGGCCCGGCGTCCGCCATGGCCGACCTGCCTCCTCCCGACGACTGCCTCATCCGCGTCATGGACTTCACGCTGGAAAGCGGCAAGACCTACCAGTACCGCATGCGCGTGAAGCTTCGTAACCCCAACTACATGCGCAGCGATGTGGCCCAAGAAAGCTACGCCAAGGAGGAGGAACTCCGCCCCGATCCCGAATCGTGGCGCGAGCTCCCGCCCGTGACTTCTCCGCTGGAACAGTTCATGTACGCGGCCATTCCGGCCGTCAACGAGGGCCTCCTGCCCGAAGCCGATCGCAACAAGGGCTGCCTGGAAATCCACCACTGGGTTGAAAAAACCACGGTGGGAGGCGGTGATGTCGATGTTGGCGAATGGGTGGTGGTGGCCAGGCACAAGGTTTCACGCGGGGACTTCATCGGCCGCGACACCATCGTCCAGGGGGTGCCCACATGGAACCGGTCGATCCACGGTTCCGACTTCCTCCACGATCAATCCACCCAGGCGGGAGCCAAGGCGACGGGAGAACCCTCGGTGATGGTGAACCTCGTGGCTCGCCGCGGCACCACCCCCGTGCAGTTCATCCTCGCCGATGTCGAGGGCCCCTACTTCCTGCATGAGCGGGTCGAGAGGAAGGATGGGCGCCAAAGCACCACGCGGATCGAGGATCCCAAGCGCCCCACCCTCAATTCCAAGCAGGACCCCGACACCTGGTCGGAATCGATGATCCTCACCACCGACGGCAGGCTGCTGGGCCGCAACAGCGCCATGACCGAGATTGATCCCGAGCGGAAGGAGCGCCTCAAGTCGTATGACGCCCGGGTCTCGCAGGTGAAAAAGGAGATCGACGACATCCGCAAGTCGGGGGCGCCGGGCACCCCCGGTGGCACCAACCCGTTCGGCACCTCGGGGAACAACTGACGCCCGCCCGCGAACCGTCACCACCCCTGGCCCGCCTCGAATGGTGGGCCTTTTCCTGGACCAAGCCCACCATGATTGGAACCACCGTCCTTGCGATATGCCTGGCCTGCGGGCAGGTTGGCTGGCAAAAACCGCGCGCCTTGAGGCCGGGGGACACCATCGCGTTCGCCGCGCCGGCGGGAGCGGCCGAGGAGATGCCGGTGAAGGCGTTCGCCGCGGCACTGGAGCGGGAAGGGTTCAAGGTGCGGATACCCGATGGAATGCTCGGGCGCCGCGACCGCCACCTGGGAGGAACCGACGCCCAGCGCGCGGACGAATTCAACGCCCTTTTGCGCGATCCCGCCGTGCGCGCCATCTTTCCGGTTCGCGGCGGTTACGGCCTCACCCGCATCCTCGACCGGATCGATTACAAGGCCCTGGCCGCCGATCCGAAAATCATCACCGGCTATTCGGATCTCACGGCGCTCCATCTGGCGGCCGCGCGCAAGGCGCGGGTGATCACATTCCATTCCCCCCTTCCCATGCACAGCCTTCACAAGGGGGAGACCGAACCCCATGCCTTCGCGTACCGTTCGTTCAGGCGCATGATCCTGGCAGGGCCGGAGGCGCCGCGCGCCGGGTTGGTGGAAACGCCAAAGCCCCCGGAAAAACCAAGGTCACTGGCCCCCGGCAAGGCGCGGGGCAGGCTCATGGGCGGCAACCTCAGCCTGGTCGCGGCCACCATCGGAACTCCCTATGCCATCGAACCGGAGGGCGCCATCCTGCTTTTGGAGGATGTGAACGAAGCGCCCTACAGGGTCGACCGCATGCTGTCGCAATTGCGGCTTTCCGGGGTTCTCGACCGGATTTCGGGTGTTGTGCTCGGCAGCTTCACGACGAAGGAAGCCGATGAGCCGCCCAAGATCGAAGCCATCCTGCGCGAATACTTCGGAGGGCTGAAGGTACCGGTGCTGATGGGATTCCCTTCCGGACACGCCCCGGCGAACGCCACCCTTCCCCATGGCGGCCTCGTGGAATTGGATGCCGACGCCGCGACGCTGCGAATCATCGAAAACCCGCTTTCGCCCTGAACATTCAGCCAACTCGATCCATATCAATCGCACAGCGCGCATGGCAAAGCTTAACGATTGGGCAAACCTTGCCAATTGGCGCCAACGCATTCGACGACCTTGCCGGGAACGGCGGCACACACTGCCCATGGCAGGCGAACAATCGGCCGAAACATGGAATGCGAGGCCATGGATGGCCCAGCATGCCGGGAAGGACAGTCCATGAGAGCCAACCTCGGGTTTCTCCGTCTATCGTCGTTACCGCTTCTTTGCCTTCTTGCAAGCGGCGTGGCCATGGGCCAACCGCCCGAGGCACCCTTGGCCCCGAGGGAAAGCCCCGGCGGCTTTGAGGCCGGCGATCCGGTACTGAATGACGAGGTCATGTCCGGCATCATCCCCAAGGGTCAGGCAAGGTACCTGTTCCCGCAAGGCGACCGCCTCCATGTGCGCGGTTGGCTCGACGGCGGCCTGATGGGCAACACGGGAAACCCGGCCAGCAAGTTCAACGGCCCCTACAACGCCGTCGACCGCGCCAACGAGGCGATGTTCAACCAGGCCTACCTCATCGGGGAATTCCTGCTTCCCACCGATGGCAGCTTCGGCCTTGGCGGCCGGGTCGACCTGCTCTACGGCGAGGATTATTTCCTGGCCATGTCGCAGGGATGGGAAATTTCAACCACCGACACGGGAAACTGGAACAGCGGGGAATACTACGGACTAGCCATTCCTCAATTGTATGGAGAATTCGGCACCAGCGAATTCTCCATCAAGCTGGGCCATTTCTACACCATCGTCGGCTATGAAGGCGTCCCTTCCGTGGGCAACTTCTTCTACTCCAAGGCCTACAGCTACCAGTTCGCCGGCCCGTTCACCGAGTGGGGCGGCCTGGCATCCTGGAAACCGGGCAAGAACATCCAGGTCGACGCCGGCCTTGTCAACGGCTGGAACACGATCGTCGGCACCACCAACGCCTTGAACTTCCTCGGCAAGGTTCGCGCCCAAAACGACAAGAATTCACTGGCCGCCTCGTTCGCGATCATCACCGGCAACCAGGACTCGAATGTGGCGGACTTGCCGACGGTGGCCGACACCAACTCCAACCGCACCCGCTACAGCCTGCTCGTGGAGGTGAGGCCCACCAACCGGGTGGAGTATGTCTTCCACCAGTGGCTTGGCACCCAGGCCGACGGCGCCCCCGGTGGCGGCACGGCCCTGTGGACCGGCATCGACCAATACCTGTACTACTCGGTATCCGAAAAACTGAAGGCTGGCGCTCGCTTCGAGTGGTTCCAGGACACCGACGGCACCCGCGTGGGCCTCAACCGCCCGTCCAACCCCAACAAGCCGCCCCTGCCCGGCAACTTCTTCTCGCTGACGGTGGGCCCCAACTACCTGCCAACCGAAAACCTGCTCATCCGCCCCGAACTTCGCTGGGACTTCTACGATGGCGACGCCCTGCCCTACAACGACGGCACCAAAACCCAGCAACTCATGCTCGGCTTCAACATGATCCTGAAATTCTAGCGCAAAATCAAATTCATAGTAAAAACACAAAGGATCTCCGACTGTTGTCAAAGGCTGGCTGAGTGGGCCTGGACAACGAAATCGAGCCACTCACTCCGGTGCCACGCGCCCGCGCTTGGGCTCCTCCGATGCCGTGTTGGCTTGCGCCGGGAGTGTTGAAAAAGCAGAGGTGAACCTCGGAATGCCCCTGTATTTTCTGATCGAATCCGACTCGTGATCGCTTTGCCCCTCACTTCGTTCAGGGCTCCTAGGCATCGACTGACTTTGTTTGGCTCGCACCCCCCAGTTCCGTTTGGCGATTCAGAGCCCTGAACGGAGTGAGGGGCCCGAGTGCGAAAGTCGGCAATCTCGATCCCTCGCACTCAAAAGCACTTTCATCTACAAGCGGAAGGCATGAAATCTCCTCAAGCCATCCATGATCAGGAACCTGCTCCAAGGCGCCCGGGGAATGACTCCTTGGCCTGATCAGCGTGCCGCGACCGATACGCCCACAAGGCCCGAGTAGGCGAAGAACGAGTCGACCTGCGCGTAGTTGGCGCCGTTGAACACCTTCACCACCGGCCGGATGTTGCCCTGCATGGTTCCCGTCACGATGTCGGCCTTGCTGTCGCCCGTCAGTTCAGCCACCGACAGGTTGATCCCGCCCGTGTATCCCGCGCCATACGGGTTCAGCGCGCGCAGCAACGCGTTGTTGGCGCCACTGTACACCTTCACCGCGCCTCCCGCTCCGCCCGCCATGCCCACCACGATGTCGGCATGACCGTCACCGTTGATGTCGCCAGATCCCACGGTCATTCCCTGAGTGTAGCCCGCCGCGAACGGCTGGATCGTCGACAGCAGCGCACCCGTCGTCCCCTTGAACACCTTCACCGTCGAACGCATCCCCGTCCCCGAACCGGCAATGATGTCCGCCTTGCCGTCTCCATCCACATCTCCCGCCGCCACCGTCACCCCGCCCCGGTACTGCTGCGCGAACGGGAAGTATTTGCCCTGGAGCGCTCCTGTCACGCCGTTGTATATCCTCACCCGCGACACTTCCCCCGGACCGGCTCCCGTGATCACCTCCGCGCGCCCATCGCCATCCACATCTCCCGACGCCACCCGCACTCCTCCCGTGAAGTTCGGCGTGTACGCCGTGAACGAACTGATCAACGACAGGTCACGGCCATTGAACACCCGCACGATCGGACCGGCTCCACCCGCCACCGCCGCAATCAGGTCGGGAACTTCGTCGCCGTTCACATCACCCTGAGCCACATTCACGCCACCCTTGTACGCCGCGGCAAACGGACGGAAACTCGCCCGCGGGGGGCCGCTGGGGTCAAAAACCGTCACCCGGTTGCCCGACAACGCCCCCGCCACGATCGACGGCGGCTGAAGCACCGGAACCAGCGGCGCCACCGTGCTCACCACCGTGTACTGCCGGTAACCCGTGCTGCCGTTCGAGTCGGTCGCCTGCACCGTGAAGGTATAAGTTCCCGTCGACTGCACCACGCCCGAAAGCCGACCCGTTCCCGACAACGACAGCCCCGCAGGCAGCAACCCCGAACTCAACGCAAACACCACCGTTCCCGTGCCGCCCGACGCCGACAACTGCTGGCTCACCACCTGGGACATGCTCACATTCGGTAGCGTGGCGGGAGATACCAGCAACACACCCGGATTCGCCGGATTCACCTGGAGCGGCAGTGGGCTGGTGCCCCGTGGGCCGTTCGGCTGGCTGATGACCATGAACAACTGAAACGGGCCCGAACGGGTGGGCGTGCCGCTCAAAAGCCCGGTTGGGCTGAGGATCAATCCGGTGGGCAGCGGGGTGCTCAGCGATCTCAGGGTGAAGGCAAAAGGCTTGCTCGGATCGCCGCCAGTCACCTGAAGTTGCAGGCTGTAGGGCACGCCCACGGGAACATCCGCTCCCGTTCCTTCTCGACCGCCTGGACAAAAACCGGGTCCGCGCCCGCAAGCGGCAAGGCCCTTAGCTCGATGTACTCGTCGAAGGTCAATCCCGTACCCATGCTCTCTCCTCCTCAGTTGGAAACCATTTGTGGGCACCTTGCCCGTCTATCCCCTTATTTCCTGCCGCAGGGTCGATTCGTAAACACTTTCTGGCAAAATTCCTCTGACGGAGTCCGCTGATTGATTTCCCGTCGCTTGGCCGCTCTAATTGTTGATAAGTTCTGGCTTTCCGGCGAGGCTTGGACCATGACCACATCAACGGAGCAAAACCGAACGCCTTTGGGCTTGTTTGCCGACAAGCCTGTGCCTCGTCTCTACGACCGCATCGTCGAAGTTCTGAGGGTTCGTCACTACAGCCGCCGCACGGAAGAGGCCTATCTCCACTGGATTCGCCGATACATCGAGTTCCACGAACACCAGCATCCCCGGCAGTTGGCCGAAGGCGACGTCAACCGCTTCCTTACTCACTTGGCCGTCACTGAACACGTTGCCGCCTCGACACAGAACCAAGCTTTGTCCGCCGTTCTGTTCCTCTACGAGCATGCCCTGGAACAACCGCTCGACCGCATCCAAGGCGTCGTCCGCGCGCGTCGCCCGAAAAGACTACCGGTCGTGCTGACCATCGAGGAGGTGTCGCGGGTCATGACGCGCCTCACCGGGGACAAATGGCTGATCGCGATGCTCCTATACGGCGGCGGACTGCGACTGCTCGAAGCACTTCGCCTGCGGGTCAAGGATCTGGATTTTGAACGCGGTGAAATCACCGTTCGAGAGGGCAAGGGCGATAAAGATCGTGTCACCATGTTGCCGCAAGCGGTCATCCGCCCGTTGCAGGAGCATCTCCGGCGCGTTGAGGCAATTCACCAGCAGGACGTGGCGGACGGGCACGGTCGCGTCGAGCTACCGCATGCCTTGGCCCGGAAATATCCGAACGCCAACCGCGAGTGGCGCTGGCAGTTCGTGTTCCCGCAAGAGCATCGCTGGCGCAACCCTCAGACTGGCGAACAAGGTCGTCATCACATCGACGAATCTCTGGTTCAGAGGGCAGTGTCGGCCGCCGTCCGACAGGCAGGACTCACCAAACGGGTCACCAGCCACACATTCCGGCATTCGTTTGCTACGCACCTGCTAGCCGACGGCTACGACATTCGCACCGTGCAGGAATTGCTGGGCCATAGCGACGTTCGCACGACGATGATTTACACCCATGTTTTGAACCGAGGTGGGCGGGGAGTTCGCAGCCCCGCCGACGTTCTGGCTCGGCGGCCCCATGGGTGATAGGCTGAAACAGCCTATCACCCGCAAACTGGCGTGACAGACGCGCAAGAGACGATTATAAATCCACTTACGAAACAACAACGCCTGCATGATAGGCTGCAAAGTTGCGGCCTACAGGTAATAGGCTGATCAGCCTAAAAACAAGTTACCGCTGAAGGTTGTCGGAATGCCTGAAGACTCAAACGAAATGCAAGCGAAGATTCAAGCACTTGAGAAAGAAGTCGCATTTCTCAAACAGACTGTGCCCTTTCGTGGCGTCCGAAAGCGATCT